>OBEQ010047638.1_pt1 | contig 97184 bp, 100 predicted proteins | sample 1670901 | NCBI WGS metagenome assembly OBEQ01 (sample SAMEA104232315, study PRJEB22302) | groundwater metagenome | biome: forest; feature: aquifer; material: groundwater | place: USA | collected 2011-08-07 | depth 5.4 m | reverse complement strand
CCGCCGCGCGGTTGGCGTTCCGCAGAGACAGGAATGAAGAACTCAAAAAGAAAACCGCTCAGGCGCTTGGACTTCTGGAGCGTGTTAGAGGCACCCTCTCGAATGTACCCCCCGGAGACGTTTCATCAAAATCTCTTTTAGAAGGAGCCTTGGCTGATCTGGTTCAGGCGCATGATTTGGCAAGCTCACTTAGGAGAGACGATCTTATTTCGCAAGTCGGCCAATTGACCGGCGAAGTCCAAGATCTTTTGAATTCCTCCGGTCCGACAGCCGGGGTCGCTTTGTCCACAAGCCGCGGACCCCATTATTTTAGCAGAGGAGAATTGATCGCGGTCTCGATGTCGGGCATTATCGATGGGGAGGAGTTGGATCAGTTGATGCGGCAGGCCACGTACGATGGGGTCATAACCGCTTTTATGGCCCGCGTGACCCTGGTTGACCAGATCAGAAAAGTTGTTCATTACCAGTTTGTGGCAAAAGGCGGTGATCCGTCAAAAGTTTTCGGGGCTGAACGGAGCAGGGGGGTGAACAGCACCATTGAAAAATGGGAAGTGAGGACGGGTTCTGCAGCGCGGTTGGCGGGATCTGTCATTTCAAGCCTGCCTACCGGTAGGCAGGGCCGGAGCCGAGAAATCTCCTCATTGGCGGTGGATGCCAAGCCACGCCAAACCCGCTTTTCGGAGGTTATCACAAATCTTTTGGTGCCGGCCGCCAAGGCTCGAGAGTCGCTTTTGAAAGGCCGTCAAGACGCTAAAATTGCCGTCTTTTTGGGAGAATTGGGAGAAGGGGAGGGGGATCCGGCGGTTTTTAGCCTCAAATTGTCCAAAAACAAAGAGGGGAGAGATACTTTGACGGTCGCCCAAGAAGGGCTAGCGCCGGTCGAGATCGATGTGGATCAGGTACTCAGAGATGCCCGTGGAAATACCCGCGCTGTGGTAGTGAGCGCTCAGGATTGGGAATACGCCGTTCGTCTCGGAGACAAAGCCCTTGAGGAAGCGCTGGAGCCGGTTAAAGTCGACTTTACCAAGCCGTTGGTACTGCGATTTCATCTGGGGACGGTTGGGGACATTTCCAAGAGCACGGTCTATTTTGACCGTCTAGTTACGGAAGTTTCCGAAGTCAAACAAGCACCCGCAATGAGGAACACTTTCTTTGCTTTAAAGGGCGATGCGAGGCAAATGGCCCTTGCTGCGGCCCGTTTAGCGGAGTTGGAAAAATTGTACGGCTTGGAAGGGGGGCGGCTTGCCAAACTTTTTGACGGCGACGTTCATCCGGAGGCGCTTCAAATGGAACTCGTTCCGGATGATCAACCTATCTTACGTCAAGGATCCACTCGTTTTTATCCTATCGCGGTCCCACGCGCCGGCGATGCGGTTAGCTATCACAAAGCCATCTATCTTGGAGCTTATGGGGGAAGGCTTGACCTTTCCGGCAATACGGTGACCGCTCCATTCAAACGAGCTGTAGGGATCGCCGCCGCCAGAAAAGAACCGATCCCTGACAAAGTTCTCGTGGCCCTACTTTTGGGCAGAGCCTCAGTCTCCACCTTGAAACGATATTCCGCCAAAGCCCTCGCCAAGGTCGACTTCAGACAGTTCTTCCAACGCGTCAAAAACGGCCTAGCCGTCCTCCGCGCGGCCTAAGGTAATGTTTCATTACTTGCATATAGTAATGAAATATGCTATCCTTCTTTTGGAGGTACAAAATGTTAGCTAAACGAACCTATAAAAATCAGATCACGCTTCCCCAAGCGATCGCCAATCTGTTTCCAGGAATTGAATATTTCGATGTCCAGAAACGGGATCAGGAAATAGTTCTCAAACCTGTAAGAATGGGTTCCGCGGATGAAGAATTGGAGCGTATCCAGAAAAAAATCGCCAAACTGGGCATCACCCAGAAAGACATCAACGACGCCGTGGCGTGGGCCAGGAAAACCGGTTCTTGAAATGCGGGTTGTTTTAGACACCAATGTCATCGTCTCGGCTTTGACCGGGACGGGGCCGACAAAGCAATTGATCGTTCTCTGGAAAGAGAAGAAGATCCTTCCTCTTCTTTCAAAAGAAGGGGCGGATGAGATCTTGCGGGTGTTGACTTACCCCAAATTCCATCTTTCCGGGGATGAGGTTCAGAGCTTGTTTGAGAGGTTTCTCGCTTACGCGGAACCGGTTGTCATTAAAAAGATTTCTGCGGTCATCTCGGCAGACCCTACTGATGATTCTTTTTTAGCCTGTGCTATCGAAGGGCACGCAAAGTACCTGGTCAGCGGAGACCATCATCTTTTGGATTTAGGACACTATAAAACCATCCCCATAATTACCGTCAAAGAGTTCCTTTCTAAATTTCTTGTATGAATGCCACGCTCAGATGGCGGGGTCGCCTGAAATGACAGGTTTTTATTGACAATTGAACGTTCGTTCAATATACTTAGGTCATGCCCAAAAAGATCGATTTTGCTAAAATTCTTCAGGAGCTCCGGCGTTTCTACAAAGAACGCCGGCGCGCGCCGAGCTTTGATGAGATACGGAAGCTTTTTGGTTACAAGTCAAAGAACGCGGCATTCTGGCTGATCAAACAGCTTGAAGCTAAGGGACTCGTCAAAAAGGACGCCGACGGCAAGCTTCTCATGGATTCGCTTTTGGGGATCAAGGTCTGGGGCACGGTCCAGGCCGGGTTCCCGAGTCCGGCCGAAGAAGAGTTGGTCGATACCTTAAGCCTCGATGATTACCTCATCCGCCATCCCGAACAAAGCTTCCTTTTAAAGGTCTCCGGCGACTCGATGAAAGATGCAGGGATCCATGCTGAAGACCTCGTCATCGTCGAGCGGGGGAGAAAGCCCAAAGAAAAAGACATCGTCATCGCGCAAGTCGACGGCGACTGGACGATGAAGTACTACCACGAGACCTCCTCCGGCGTTGTCCTCCGCGCCGCCAATATCAAATACCCGCCCATCAGGGCCAAGAATGAACTCACCATCGGAGGGGTCATCGTTGCCGTGGTCCGGAAGTACCGCTAACAAAACGATCCTTCATATCGACTGCGACGCGTTCTTCGCGAGCGTCGAGCAGTCTCTGAACCCCGAGCTTAAAGGCAAGCCGATCGTGACAGGCAAAGAAAGAGGCATCGCTGCCTCTTTTAGTTACGAAGCCAAGCGACGCGGCGTGGTTCGCGGCATGAACCTCCTTGAAGTCAAAAAAGTCTGTCCTGACGCCGTCATCCTGCCCAATGATTACGAAACCTACAGCCTTGTCTCTCAAAATCTTTTTACGATCTTGCGGCGTTTCACGCCGGAAGTCGAAGAGTACTCGATCGACGAAGCCTTCGCGGACATCTCGGGCTTAAGGCGCCTCTACCGATCTTCTTATGAAAGGATCGCGTTAGACATAAAGGAAACGGTCGAGCGCGAGCTTGGGATCACCGTGTCCGTTGGACTGAGTCTCTCCAAAAGCCTCGCCAAGATCTGTTCGCGGCACCGGAAACCTTCCGGATTTACAGCCGTCGGCGAGCTGGATCTGATGAGCTTCCTAAAAGGAGTGCCCATCCGCCAGGTCTGTGGTTTTGGACCCAACAGCGAAGCGTTCCTGGCCAAACAAGGCATCCACACGGTTTTTGAGTACGTCTCAAAACCCCTGGCTTTTGCCGAAAAACTACTGGGTAAGATCGGGGGAGAGCTGTGGCGGGAGTTAAGGGGAGAGGTCGTTTACAAAGTTCAGCGAGGCACTTTTATCAAACCTCAGGCTTCGTTGAGTAAAGTTAAAACCTTTACCCCGCCCTCAAGCGACAAAGAATTCATCAAAGCCCAACTTTTGAGAAATCTCGAATCAGCGTTCATTAAACTCCGGCGGCACCAACTGCAGACCAGAACTCTTGGGATCTATTTAAGAGACCACGAATTCCGAAGCGCTTCTTTGGAAGCCCGGCTCACGCGGCCGACCGCGTCGACCCTGGAAGCGGCACCCATCGCCGGCGAGCTTTTTGAACGTCTTTTTAAGCCCGGCCGCAAGTACCGCCAGACCGGCATCTATGCCTGGGGCCTTGAAACCCTGACCGAAGCCCAAGGCGATCTTTTCGACGACCCTTGCCGGATAGACACCCTAAAACGCATTTCAGACGTCACAGACCGCATCAACGGCCTGTATGGCAAACATGCCATCCATCTAGGCTCAACCCACGCCTTGAGCTCTTACAGCCAGCATTTGGGTTCCCGGGGCGATCTGGCACCAAGGAAGACCCTGCTCTTTAAGGGTGAGACCTTCCGCCAACGCCTGGGACTGCCGGTCTGGAAGATCTCCGTTTAAATCTGCCTTTTGGTTGAAAAAAACTCAAAACCCTCGATTAACAGACCCTCGGAAGACCATCTTGTGGACAACCTCTGGATACGCTCTCAATGTCTTATAATGTGCATTATGTTAGCTATCTTAAGAGTTAAAGCTTTCTACCCCAAACTGGGACGACGGCGCGCTGACTCCGGCAGGACTTTGGGCCCAATAAACCACATTGGCTGAGCTGTACGATTCGGGATCAATTTCGATATGACCGCGCGCGTTGATCTGGCCAACCAGTTTGAAATCACTGTGATTGGGTTTAAATGTAAAGCTTCCGCCGTTGTACATAAAACCTCGCACCGTCAAATACGCCCCGCCGGTTCCCGTGCTTTGAAACGTCGTATCCCCCATCACCACCAGTGCCGGCATTATGTCGGTCTTTGTTATGGTCACCTTGGGGTATGTATTTCCCGTCTTTTGAATGGCGAGACTGCCGCCGACGATCAGGGTCGCATTAGTGCTTTGAGTTCCATAAATAGCGCAGCTGCCGGCGACATAGATCACGCCTCCGGCCGGAGCTGCGGGAATTTCCCCGGAATTATAAACTTTGCTGCCGGCGAAATATTGCCCGTTGGTTTGAGCGATCGACTGAAAGTAAACCAGATCGATCGTCGGAAACGGCACATGGGTCTTGTAGTTGGCCGTTTTAGTGCCGGTGATCACGGCATTGTGACCCATCTCAAAGTAGGTAGTGGCGCGGGCGTCTCCATTGATGGTTGTCGGCGGATTACCAGTGTTGTTCTCAAATTCCATTTGCGCCCCTGAGTACATATTGCCGACCAGGACACCCGAAGAATTAGAGCTTTCAAATTCATACTCCAGCCAGCTTCCCGAAGCCAGCGCGTAATCCATCGAGGAACTGACGGGTTCCGTAACCTCCGCGCTGACAGACCTTGAAACTTTATCCACGGTACCCGTCGAAGTCACCAAACTGCGGCCTTGGGTCGTGACGATCTTGGCCTGATAGCTTCCGTTTGCCAGAGAAGCCGCCGGAAAGGTCTTTGCGGAACTCCAGCTCGTCTTTAAACTCGAGATCGCCGCGGCCAGACCGGCTTCCGCCAGATGGCGTGCTTGCGTTGATTTCTTGAGGCGATTGACGAAGATCATGTCCTGAGAGGTCAGACTAAAGATCGAACCGGCTGCAATGACCATGATAAAAACGGAGATCATCGTGCTCAAAAAAATGCTGCCGGACTGACCGTTGGGTTTTGAGGGTTTTAGAGTCATCAGCTGTTGTAGCTTTCGATACCGAACTGGCTGGGCGGGATCGTAAAACCCGGCGGGTTTTGCTGTTGATAGTTGATCGTCACGAGGTTCTGTGATTGCGGCGAGATGCTGATGCTGCCCAGCGAAACCAGCGAGCCGTTCAGGGTGAACGTATCGTTGTTACCGGATTGAAAAGAAAAACTTCCCGCTGTGTAAATAAGGCCCGTGACATTTAAATAAGAACCGCCGTTGCCACTGCTTTGATACGCCATGCTGCCCATGACAACCATCGCGGGCATCCCATCTGTTTTGGTGACCGTAATTTTAGGGTAGGTGTTCCCGGTCTTTTGAATGGTGAGGCTTCCCCCCACCACCAACGTGGTATTCGTATTCTGAGTGCCATAAACTGTGCAGCTGCCGCTGATATAGATCACGCCACCTGCAGGGGCCGCGGGGATCTGGCCGGAATTATAGACTTTGCTTCCGGCAAAATATTGGCCATTGGCCGACGCAATGGCCTGATAATAACTTAAGTCCACGGATGGAAACGGCACCGTTGTCGCGTAATTGGTCGTCTGCGTCCCGGAAACGGTAACGCTGCTGCTCACAGCCAGACTGCCCGAGGCCGTCACGGCGTCTCCGTTGATCTGGAACACTCCGCCGCTAGAGGGCCCATCCAGCGTCATGCCGCCGTAAGAATAAATAGAGCCGGTAACAATGCCGGGAGATTGCCCCGTACCTGAATCGATGGTGCTGCTTCCGCCGGAGGCGATGGAATAGTTGAATGCGGAAATTGTCGGAGGGACCACTTCAGCCGTGACCGAACGCGTAATACCCTGAACGGTGCCGACCGAAGTCACAAGCGTACGACTGGAGGTGGTAGCGACCGTCGCCTGATAGTTACCCTGACCCACATTCGTCATCGGATAGGCCGCGTTAGAGCTCCAGTTTGATTTTAAACTCGCGCAAGCCTGTGCCAGACCTGCTTCGGCCAAATTCCGAGCTTGTGTGTATTTTTTGAGATGATTCACAAAAAAAAGGTCCTGGGAGGTAAGGCTAAAAATCGCTCCGCCGACTATGGCCATCATTAAAAGAGCGATCATGGTCCCCAAAAAGATGGCGCCCACTTGGCGCTTCGGACCCTGAATGATCCTCATGTTTTCACCCTCACTTCCCTATTTACCGGTATTTCTCGGCCTTTCTTCGGCGTTTAGCGTGCAATTATAGGCTTTGCCTCGGTAGTTCTCGCCGGCGGTCAACTTAATCTCAAGTCCCTTGACCGTCGGCTGACCGTCTACCATCACCTTGAACTGACCGTAATTAGGCTTAAGCGTGTAATATCCCAAGAGTTCAACGAGCGCGGAATTTCCGGGCCAGGCTATTTTAACGTCATCGATCTGAGGATAGGTCAAATAAGGTGCCACGTCCTGAAAATCTGCCTGGAACTGCACATACCTTTGATTCGAAAGTCCCGTCAAGGCCAGCGGTGTCGTAACGGAACTTAGCGCTAGATTCCACGCCGTGGCGCCCGTCATATCGGCATTGGCCGAAGACCTGATCTTCATCGTCACAAGAGCTCCCGCCGGAAGATCTGAATTCCAACTCATCGTCGAATAGACCGGGTTCGTGACCTTCGTATCATAAACTTGAGAAGTGGCCGTGCCGTTATTAAGCCAGCTGGCCATTTCGACGGATGAAAAGACACTAGCCGCGGTAGCATACCCAGCCCAACCTGAACTCCAAGGTGAAACGGCCGTGTTCACACCCGCGGCGTCATTGATCCGATAGGAATAAACAGGAAGAACGCCCTGGGTCTGAAGCCAGGTGGAAGCCCCGCTTCCTCCCAAAACATTCATGCTGACCAGGAAATCAGGCACGGTCGTCGAGGCGTCGATCGTGTAGATGAACCAATTGCTCCACACATAATTTCCGGAGGGCACCGTCACGCTCGTAGCCACACCTGTCCCGACCGCGCCGACGGGATCGGTGCTTCCCTCGGGAAGCGGCGCGTTGTCAAAATAAAGCTGCGTCGGCACGCCTGAAAAATTAAAAGTACCATCGGCCTGAGCTTCCGATCCCTGCCGCTGTCCGAAATAGGCTGAATTAAGCACCAGGTTCGCGCTTTCAGACGCCGTGAACTTGAGGCGGATCATATGGGCGGATTTTGTTAAAAAAGTTCCGTTAATGACGGAACGTATGCTTTGAGTCACGCCCGGCACTTCATCGACCTGGCTCCCGGAAAGGGTCTGTGTCGATGCAAGCCACGAAGAGGTCAGTCCTTGAGTCTCACGGCTGGCTAGGGCAAGATACGGGTTCGTTCCGGTGGTTTCGGTCGTTGAATGCGTCATGTTGTTGAAATTCGATTCGATCCACTGATCGTAGTCCACGCTGAAAGTGATGGAGTTGCCCGCGGCGGAAGCCTGGTATTCTTTTTGGTAGTTCCCTCCCCATACTCCGTTATAAAGCGTCATATTTTCGATACTCTGGATCTGACCTGTGCTGGCGGAAACCGTAAGGACTTCGGCTTCGCGATGCCCGCCGCTCGGCGAGAACGCCAGAGAATCGACGCCGAAACGATAGCCGGAGGATGCGGCATTTTTCCCCGTCGCTTCGAATGCGACCTGATGGGTGCCGGCAGCCAAAGTGGCGCTGCCGAAGCTTGTCAGAGGACTGCGCGAAATACTTGCCGCGTAACCGTCAAACGTAGGATTGGGAGAAACGATCTCAAGCGAGGCCGTGTCATTTTTAAATAAAACTCGCGTCGTGGCATTTGAGCCCCCCGAAGGAGCTCCGGTCGTCACGACCGTGCTCAGTTCGGTCTGACGCGAAGCAGGATTTGAATTGAAGCTGTTATAAACGGTCCTTCGAAGCTCCATTTTTCCATTATTGCTAAAAGTAGAATACACCACGGTCTTATCCCAGGCGATATTACCACCTGACAAAGCAAGGAAACCGCTCGTATCCGGTGTCGCGCGCGGGATGCTGATCGCCGTGTACGGCGCCCCGGAAGCGGGATAAAAGAGGATCTTATTCGAGTCGGAAAGACGGATATCTTCTTTGATCTTTTCCATCGACTGCTCGATGGAAACACGCAGTCCGGTTTGGACGCTCTCCTGTTTCCATGTCCTTGTTGAGAACTGCCACGCCGCAATGACCGATGTGAGAAAGACCCCGCCCACCGCCAGAGAGATCATCGCCTCGATCAGTGAGAAACCATTTCTCCTCTTTTCTCTTTTATCCATTGTAGATCACCGTTGAAAGAGCCATCGGTTGAGGGCTTTTGACCTTTTTATATTCATAATAAACGTTCACGTCCACGCGGGACAGGTTCGCGTCGCTGCCGTAATTGGTCGTCACGACGGTAGATCTCAGATACTCACCCGACTCGTCCGGCTCCCCGTCGCGGTTGATCCGCGTATCGGTCTCTGCGGCCAGCGACAGTGATGAAAAAGCCGAAGCCCTTAATCGCTCAATGTGATTTTTGGCCAAGTTATAGGCGGTATAGGCATAGTCAGTCCGCTTGGAGGCCGCCGCGGCTTGCGTATAAACCGCCAAAAGCGAGGTTATCGCGATCCCAAACACGGAGACCGCTACGATGACTTCGAGGACTGTAAACCCCTTTTTTGAGCTATTTTTCATATGATTAATAATATATAATTTTAACTAATTCTAATTAAAAGTATAACATACTTTCACTCTAAAAACAAAAAAACCCCTTGGGACCTTTCAGCCCCAAGGGGATTTATAACCTTATATACCTAAATGACTTACACTACTTTAGAATACGACCTTAGCCTCGGTGATGAATTCCGCGGCTGTTGCATCGTTCGGAGATGAATAATGACTTCCGGGAACGAACCAGTTCGCGTACATGGTGAAAGTAACGTCCTCCGTATAGCTATAGATCGCCGAGAGGTCGAACTCATTGCCGATATCATTCGACAACGCCCCGGAGCCGAGATTTCCAGCCACAGTACGGACACTCTCCACAGCGGAGAAGTGCCAGAAATTGGCCGTAAGTTTCAGGTCCGTCATCGGGTTCAGGGTGCCATAGATGGAGATATGCTCCTGGTTTTGACCGGCTGGCTGATCGGTCGCTTGACCAGTGGCGTAGAAGACCTCCTGGTAATCCCTAAGCCAACCGTAGACCGGTAGGCGCCATGCACCGTTCCATGAGCCATAACTGCTGCCGGCCCCGGTGCCCATGTCTTCTTCGCCGGAGAAATAAACGTATTGGATGCCGAGCATCGGCTTCCAAGCATTCTCAAAGCGGTATTCAGCGAAAAGATCCGAGCCCCAAGCGCTACGATGACGGTCCGGTGAGGTGATCGCTGCCTGGTATTCGCCGAACTGGTAGGCGACTTCAGCTCCCAATGTGATCTGAGAGATCGGATCAAATTGGATACGTCCGCCGACGGTCTTGGTGGAATTATCCGAAGTGCCTGTCGCGCCTGTCAAAGCCGAGCGATCAAGGTCTTCGAAGAAATAGCCTTCCGCTACTGCGTTGTATTCCGAGAACTTATAATTTACGTTCGCGAAATACAGCTCACGATCGTTGGCGTTGTCACGGCCGTTCTCAGCCACGTTGGAGTAGACGAAATCTACCGTCCACGGATTGAAATCGAGCGTGGCTCTGAGGGCGTCAAACGACTGGATCTGAGTGAACTCCGTCGCTGAGAAAGTGCCGCCCGCGGCTGCGCCGGGGTTCTGCGGGTTCCAACCGAGGATGAATCCGCGGCCAAAAACCAGATCCTGACGTCCGAGGGTCAGCGTCAAAGGAGCGTAGAAGATCTCCTTCATCTGAACGTACGCCAGGTCGAGCAACACGTCGAATTCATTCGCCGTGTTGCCGGTGCCTCCGTCATAGGCGGTGGCATTCCAGTCTCTCTGATTGATCAGATTGACCACGGTGGACACGTTGTCCGTGAGGTCCGCATTGACTTGAAGCTGAGTGATCGTCATCGCGAAATCGTCCGCATCCGTACGGTGAACCGCGGAACCGGTGCCTCCACCGCCCGTGGGAACCGCGGATCCGACGGGAACCGATCCTGCGTCGTTATTATCTTTCAGGTCGAGATTGTGACGGTAAAACCAGTAAGCGTCGATGGAACCGCTTACTTTGACGTTCTGTGTCTCGGCATAGGCCGGTGCCGCAATGGCAAGGCCAAGCGCCAAAACAAATAACGCTTTTAAGTATCTCATTTAAATCCTCCAAATTGCTTTTATTGTCTATTTGATAGAACTACTTCTTTAGGGTCCACCGAGGTTTCTCTGGTGGAAGACAACCGTTGGCCTGTTAGGTTTTTTCACCCCTCTCTCGCGGCATAGTGTGGTTGTCGTCGAGTTATTTGTATTAGCGACATTATACACATCTAACGCTTTTATTGTATTTTTTTATGTTAAGGAAATGTAACAGCTGGGTTAACATTTCCCTACCTGGTTTTGGACAGGATCAGGTTGATGCGGTCGGCGATCCCCTTTAAAGCATCGTCGCGCCGCATCCGTATCTTTGAATGCAAATGACCCGCGATCGCGTGGTCAAGCTCGCGCTCCAAGCGTTCGATGGGACCCGCAAAACGGTGGGTCATAAGGATCGCCATCCACCAGATCCCGGCCAGGAGGACGGGCAGCGAAAACAAGACCCAAAGATTCACGCTGCGGAGGACGGGAATAAGATTGGCGGCAATAGCCTCCGGAAAAGCCATTTGCTTGGCCAGTAGATAAAACACCAGATAATAAAAACCGCCTCCCACGACCAAGAGCGGCACAAGCATCGCCGCAAATACGATCGACATGAACCTCGCCTGGATCGGATGTTTGATCCACCATTTTTTTCTAGCCACTGGTCTCTCCCTTCCTTAGGTTGATTCGGTTTTCCTGGACTTAAGCTCGAACGTTTTAAAAGAGGCCTGCGAAGACGAGCGGGTGTTGTCAGAATCACTCATGAGCGCGAGCGCTTCGAGCTCACGGTCTGGCTTGGTTTCAAAAAGCGCCGTATAATCTTGGTAAATGTTTCTTTCCTCATGGGTCCAGCCGCCGTTTTCATTGCCCGGTTTACCGCTTCTAATGACGAACAATTTGACCCGATCCGAAAAAGGACTGGGGGCCACGGTGCCGGCCGGAAGATTTTCATCCCAGATATACTCGATCACGTTGGAGCCAAAGAAGGTGGAGCCGGGAAATACGAGATAGATCCTTGCCGCGAAATCATCCTGAGCTCGGCTGGCCAGCTTGTTTGGATCAGGCTTCTTCGGAAATTCGGAGGCTTTCCAATCCCAAGATAAAACGATCTCGGGGGTGATGAAGACCTTTACTTTTTTATAGAGACCGGAGGAGGACGCCTTGCTTGCTGCCAAGAGAAAGCCTGTCTCGCCTTCGCGCACAACGGTGTACTCCGTCTTGCCTTTGAAGATCTTTTCTTCCCAAACCTTCAAGGAATCAGTTGTTTGAAAATCAAATCTGCGGAGAAGATCGAACTCGCCTGCCTTCTCAAGGACGGGTACGACACCCGGAAGTACGACGCTGACAGAGGGTGAGGGGTTTTGAAGCGCCTTGAAATAGACCCTCCCAGCATAAGGGAGAGCCCAGACCGCGAATGCGATCACCAAAAATAAAAAAAGAAGCCAGATTCTTTGCCTGCGGTTCCTCACGGCTTGAAACAATTGACGACCGGCATGCGGCGGTCCCGACCGAAAGCGCGCGGCGTTATTTTGATCCCGGGCGGAGCCTGTCTTCTTTTATATTCGTTATGATCGACCCTCCCGGCAATCCGCTGGGCGGTCTTCTTTGAGATGCCTTTGACTTTGATCCGGTCAAGCGATACATCTTCCTCCACGTATTTTTGAAGAAAAGGATCCAAGAACTCATAAGGCGGTAACGTGTCTTGGTCTTTTTGGCCAAGCTTAAGTTCCGCCGTGGGCGCGCGGGTAAGAGTGGTTTCCGGAATGGAACCTTTTGGAGCAAGCGCGTTACGGTAACGAGCCAAACGAAACACGAGGGTCTTCGGGACGTCTTTGATGACCGCAAAACCGCCGGCCATGTCCCCGTAAAGGGTGCAATATCCGGTCGCGATCTCGCTCTTATTGCCCGTCGTGAGGACCAGAGCCCCCCACTTGTTGGAAAGCGCCATCATGAGATTTCCCCGGATCCGCGCCTGGAGGTTTTCTTCCGTAGCATCCGGGGCCAGACCGGCAAAATTTTTTTTAAGCGTCTTAAGGTAACACTCAAAGAGTTCCCGGATATTGAACTCAAGGCAGCGCATCCCGAGCTGTCGCGCCAGTCTCTTGGCGTCATGGTAGGTGGCTCGGCTGGTAATGTGTGAAGGCAGGGTCACGCCAATGACATTGTCCGGACCCAAAGCGTCTACGGCGATCCTTGCGACCAGCGCCGAATCGATGCCGCCGCTTAAACCGACGAGCGCTTTTTTGAATCCGCATTTACGCACGTAATCCGCCGTGCCCAGAACAAGCGCTTTGTAGACTTCTTCTTCGACGGACATTTGTCCGACCGCGGGGCTCCCCCGGAGAGGTCTTTTTTCCCGGTTGAATTCCACGAGCACCGCATCTTCCTCGAAGCGCCTTGCTTCGGCTAAGAACCGGCCCGAAGCGGTCGCTGCGAGGCTTCCCCCGTCAAAGACCAGCTCGTCCTGACCTCCCACGAGGTTTTGATAGATCACGGGGACCGCAAGATGCTTTGCCAGATCGCGAACGAGGACTTGACGCGCTCTTTGTTTTCCTAAATGGTACGGTGAGGCTGAAATGTTCACCAAAACATCGGCGCGACCGCGAAAACTCCGGCTGTAAACGTAACTGGTTTTGAGCCAAATATCCTCGCAGATCGTGATGCCGACCCGAACGGCACCGATCTTGACGATCAGAGGTTTTTTTCCCGGCTCAAAATAGCGCCGCTCGTCAAAAACACCGTAATTGGGAAGCTCTGTCTTATGATAGATCGCCTTTATTTTTCCGCCGGCCAGCACCGCGGCGGCATTATAGAGTCTCCCCCGTTTGTCCCGATCCACAAAGCCCAGGACGGCGGCGACTTGCGTCACGTGAGGGGCGATCCGGCGCAAAAGCTTTAGGTTACAATCGATGAAATGACGCTGGAATAAAAGATCTTCGGGCGGATATCCCGTAAGCGCAAGCTCCGGAAAGGTCACAAGGTCCGCTTTTTCTTTAGCGGCCTGTTCAAGCATGCGGAGGATCTTTTTTTTATTTCCTTCAAAATCCCCGACCGTCGTATTGATCTGCGCCAAGAGCACACGCAAAGGAAGATTCATGAGTCCATCTGCGCTCTCTGCAAGCGGCCACTCGCATCCATATAGACCGTTTTCCACTCCGAAAAGATATCCAGCGCCGTTTGTCCGGCTTCACGGTGACCGTTTCCCGTCTTTTTGACCCCTCCAAAAGGCAGGTGCGCTTCGGCGCCGATCGTGGGACTGTTGATATAGGTGATGCCGTTCTGAGTCTCTTCCAATGAGCGGAGCGCTCTTGAAACGTCGCGCGTATAAATACTGGAGGAGAGCCCGTAATCGCTGTCGTTCACTGCGCGGATCGCCTCATCAAAATCTTTCACTTTTGCGAGGCAGGCCACCGGCCCAAAAACTTCTTCGCGCATGACCCGCATCGACTGAGTGACTTTAGAGAAAACGGTCGGACGATAAAAAAAACCATGGCGTCTGGCCTCGTGGCGATCGGTCGAGCCGCCGCAGAGAAGTCTCGCCCCTGCTTTTTTGGCCCCTTGAACATAGCGGTCGATCCGCCGAAGCTGGGCGCCGTTTATCACCGGCCCGACCTCCGTGGCGGGATCTTCGCCGGACCCGAGCGTCAAACAAGCGGCGGCGGCAACGAACGCTTCCTCGAATTTGGAATAAACTTTCTCATGCACATAGATCCGCGAGGTCGCGGTGCAGCGTTGTCCGCTGGTGGCAAAAGCTCCCCACACGGCTCCGCTCACCGCAAGTCCGAGGTCCGCGTCCTCCATCACGACTTGGGCGTTCTTGCCTCCGAGCTCAAGCGAAAAACGGCGAAGCGCCTTGCCGCAAGTCTGAGCGATGAGCGACCCCACTTTGGATGAGCCGGTAAAGGAAACCAGATCTACGTCCGGATGACGGCTCAAAGCCGCGCCCGCTTCGGAACCGAAACCGGTGATCACGTTGAGCGCTCCCGGCGGCAGTCCCGCCTCTTCAAGGATCTGCGCAAATAAAAGAGCCGTAAGCGGCGTGTCTTCCGCGGGCTTAAGCACCGCCGTATTTCCGCAGATGAGGGCCGGATAAACTTTCCAAGAAGGGATCGCCAGAGGAAAATTCCAGGGCGTGATGAGCGCCACGACTCCCACCGGCCTTCGCACGGTGAAGCAAATTTTATTTTTAAGCTCGGAGGGCGTGGTCTGACCATAAAGGCGCCGGCCCTCTCCCCCAAAAAAATAAGCGGTGTCAATGGCTTCCTGGACGTCGCCGCGCGTTTCTTTGAGGGTTTTACCCATTTCGCGGGTCATGACCTTTGAAAGCTCTTCTTTTTTTTCCTCGAGGATACGGGCGGACCGAAAGAGGACCTCGGCTCTTTTGGGCGCCGGCGTTGCCGACCAGCCCGGCAAAGCGTCCTTGGCAGCGCGCACCGCGCGATGCGCATCGGGCGCGGTGGAACGCCTAAATCGCCCCAAAATATCCCGGGTATCCGCGGGGTTAAGGTCTTTAAAAAAAAGATTCTCGACGGACGGGACCCATTTGCCGCCGATAAAATTATCGTGATCGATCACGGATCTCAATTAGGTGCCTTGCGACTTATTGAACAATTGTCGTCTTTGTTGTTTCATCCCTTTGAAGCGTCATCGAGCGGATCTCAAAGCCCGGCACGGATTCCCGGAGCACCCGCCAAAAAGCTTCCAGCAGGTTCCGGTCCGTGATCTCAATATCCTTCAGAAAATCCACATGAAGACCGAGATCACGGGATTCGATCTTTTTGATGAGCTTCTCGTGAACCTTCTTTTCGAATGCAAGTTCCTCGCCGGGCAGGAGTGCGTCCAGGCTGATCTCAAGACGATAATTTTTCCCGAGAACCTTGGTCCCGGCGACATGGCTTGCGCTGAAACGGAAAAATTTTGTGACGGTGGCGTTCATCGGAAGTGTGCCGCCAAAGATCTATTTTCGGCCTTTGACGAGGTCCATAAATTCCATGCGGGTCGAGCGGTCGGTCCGAAAAACACCGAGCATGGCGCTCGTCACGCAGGTCGCATTCTGCTTTTCCACTCCCCGCATCGCCATGCACAAATGAAGCGCTTCGACGATCACTGCCACACCCAGCGGATCCAGGGCTTCCTTGAGACAAAGGGCGATCTGACTTGTAAGCCTTTCCTGGACTTGGAGGCGCCGGGCGAACATATCCACGATCCGAGGAATTTTACTGAGCCCCACGATCCTTCCTTTGGGAAGATAAGCCACATGGCATTTGCCATAGAACGGCAAAAGGTGGTGCTCGCAAAGACTGAAGACATCGATGTCCTTGATCAGGACCATTTCGTCATATTCTTCGTGAAAAATAGCCTTATTTAAAATGTCCTTGGCTTTCATACGATAACCGCCGGTCAAATAGGCGTAGGAAGCCTTGACTCTTTCCGGAGTCTTCAGCAACCCTTGGCGCAAGGGATCTTCACCGATGGCAACAAGCAACCGGGAGGTCAGATCTGCGATCGTGGCATTTTTCTTCATACGTGGGTCCCATTATAACAAAAAAAACCGCTCCGCCACAGTATATGGCGGAGCGGAATGTAATGCCTAACAGCTATTCCAGACGCGCTTTTTCGGGAGTGATGAGCGGCTGTTTCTTGGGGATCCAGAACGTCAGAAGATCGATCGCTCCGGCACCGACACGATGGATCGTACGACGCACACCGATCGCGCCGCCGGCCACGATCCCGGTGATCTGCTCGCCGGGAGTCTTGCCCTTAGCCGCTTCCGCGTGAGTGCTATCAAGCACTTCCACCCAGCCCGTTGATACGTTCCGGGTACCGGATTGAACGTTCTTGACCTGGTCCTGTCCGGCGCCTGCGTCCGCAAAAACGGGCGCGCCGAATAAAGAAGCGACCATCACCAGCAACGCACTTGCGATTAATTTCTTCACTTATTCCTCCTTAATTTATATTAAGAAAACTCCACTGACCTGTCGAATCTAACATACCTGTATTTTAATTGCAAGCTTTTTTTAACTACTTGATTAAACTAATTACAAGCCTAAGCGTTAGTTACAACCAGTTAACGAAAATTTACAAACTGAAGGTCGATCCCAAAGTCCTGTCTTTTGAGCATTTGGATGAGCAGCTGAAGATCGTCGATCTTGGGCGCCTGAACGCGGACCTGCTCGCTCTGAACCTGGGCCTGCACTTTCATTTTGAGGTCCTTCACGAACTTCACGATCTCTTTAGCTTTGTCCTGCGGAACCCCGTTCTGGATGGTGACCACTTGTTTGACCGAGCCGCCGATCATGCCCGTTTCCAGCGTTTCAAATTTCAGCGCCTTGAGAGAAACGGCCCGTTTGACGCACTTCATCTGCAAAAGGTCGATCAATGTCTTAAGCCGGTACTCACTCTCCGTCTTAAGCGTGATCGTTTTGGCCGTTTTATCCAGGTCCATGGAGCTATCAGAACCTTTGAAATCGAAGCGCTGCGCGAGCTCCTTCTTGGCCTGTTGGACGGCGTTGTCCACTTCCTGCATGTTGACTTCCGATACGACGTCGAATGAGTGGTCTTTGGATGCCATCTATTTTCTCCTTAATGCGCCGAGTAGCGGCGAGTCAGCGTAAAGATGTAGAGACCTGCCATGAAAGGCCCCGAAAAAGCTTCGGCGCAGGTCAGCAGCTGAAAAAGAGCTCCCGGTCGCGGCACAAAATCTCCGTAACCTACCGTGGTGAACGTGATGAAACTGAAATAAAGGCTGTTCAAAAAACTGACCGGCCCGGCGGTGGACGCCTGCTGCGGCACTCTCAAAAAAAAGTACAGTGACGCAAAAAGGAAGACCGTGACGAGCGACGCGAGGATCACGCGGTGAGGTTTTTCGGTGTACCCGGACAAAAGATCCATCAAAAGCGACGGAAAGAACCGGAGATCCTTCGTCTCGAAAAAATGATTTCTCTCCATCGTCAGACCCCGATAGGAAGCCCAGCTCGCGTCCTCGTGAAAACCCTGATCGCTGAAATAATGTCTGAGCGTCCGATACGATTCAAAAGCGACCAGCGCGTTCTTTTCGTTCACCGTCGCCCGCGCCTTGTGATCCGGATCTTCAAAATTTCCCTTCCTTAGATTTTTGGCGGTGCGCATATCCGCGTTCAAAAGGATCGTCCAGGACAAGAGGCTGCCGGTGAAATCGGTTTCCCGGAAAAGAGCTTCTACCAGGACAGCCCCGCGCAGATCGCAATGGGACAGCCATGAGTGGCTGAATTGCGCGCGCGTCAAATACGCCGATCGAAGGTCACTTCCGACGAAGTCGCAGAGATGAAAGTGGGTGCCGATCATGTCGGAGCCGCTCAGATCGGTGCCGATGAAATGGCATTTTGAAAAATGCGCCTGGCTGAAAGAAGATCCCGCCAGGTTCATTTTTGAAAAATCAAGACCTTCACATTCTACTTTTTTGAGATTCAGCGGCTTGGACTCTCCCGAATTCAGAGAGGCTTTGAGCGTCGGCAGGTAGTCCCGCGGAACGCTGTGCGTCCAACAACTCTCTGAAAAACTGACAGCGTATTCATGACAATCAGACCTAGCGCATCGGGAAAAGGCTGCGGCGGTCATTCTATAGAAGGCTTTTCAAACAGGACCCGATCTGGCTTAGATTCCGCACCACCGAAACACCGTGGCTCTCGAGCACTCTCATCTTTTCTTCGGCGGTCCCGGAGGAACCCGAGATGATGGCGCCCGCATGACCCATTCTTTTGCCCTTGGGAGCCGTCGCGCCGGCGATGAAAGAAGCGACTTTCTTTTTCATGTTCTTTTCAATATACCTGGCGGCCTCTTCCTCCTGGCTACCGCCGATCTCTCCGATCAGGAGCACCGCTTCAGTCTCGGGATCCTTTTCAAAGAGTTCGAGCACGTCGATGAATCCCATCCCGATCACAGGGTCGCCGCCGATGCCGATACACGTCGTCTCGCCGATCCCGGCCTGGGTGAGCTGCCACACCGCTTCGTAAGTCAGAGTGCCGCTCCGGGAGATCACCCCGACCTTGCCCCGCTTGTGAATGTACCCGGGCATAATGCCGATCTTGCATTCTCCGGCCGTGATGACGCCCGGACAATTGGGTCCGATGATGCGAACAGCTTCTTTTTTTCGGCAATAGTCCACAGCGCGAACCATATCGAGTGTGGGGATGCCTTCGGTGATGCAGACGATGAGCCGGATCCCCGCGTCCGCGGCTTCGGTGATCGCCGAGGATGCAAACGGCGCCGGAACATACACCATAGACGCGGTCGCCCCGGTTCGATTCACGGCCTCTTTGACGGTATCGAATACGGGGATTCCCGCCACGGTCGTGCCGCCTTTTTTCGGCGTAACGCCTCCGACAAGCTTAGTGCCATAGTTCAGACACTGCTCCGAATGAAAACTACCGGCCTTCCCGGTGATCCCCTGGCAGAGGACGCGCGTGTCTTTATTGATGAGAATGGACATGGGCTTCTTTGTCCGCCGCCAGACGGACGGCGGTATCCGCGGCTTCCTGGATCGTGAGACATGAATAAATTTTGAGTCCTGAATCCTTAAGGAGTGCGCGGCCTTCCTCCACTCGGGTGCCTTCGAGCCGCACGATGAGCGGAACTTGAAGCCGGATCTCCTTGGAAGCCTGGATCACGCCTTCGGCGATGACGTCACATTTCATGATGCCGCCGAAAATATTCACCAGGATCGCGCGGACCCTCGAGTCTTGAAGGATGATCTTGAAGCCTTCCCGCACCTGGTCGGCCGTTGCGCCACCGCCCACATCGAGGAAATTGGCAGGCGCGCCGCCCGCCAGCTGGATCATGTCCATCGTGGCCATCGCCAGACCCGCGCCGTTGACAAGACACCCGACGCTGCCGTTCATGGAAACATAATTCAAGCCGAATTCTTTCGCCTTTCTTTCGCGTTCATCCTCCTCGTCAGGATCTTTCAATACGCGAAGGTCTTCGTGACGAAAAAGCGCGTTGTCGTCAAAAACAATTTTGGCATCAAGGGCCATCACCGAATTCTTCGCGGTCAACACCAAAGGATTGATCTCACAGATGGCGGCATCTTTTTCCACGAAAAGTTTCGCAAGCTTTGCCGCGATCCCGGACACCTGCCCGGCAATGTTCGGATCGGAAAGCGCTTTTGAGAATACCGGGACGATCTCCACGGAAGACGGAAGCTTTTCCGGGAAGAAGTGGATCTTATGGATGGCTGACGGGTCTTTGGCCGCCACCTCTTCGATCTCAACGCCGCCTTCTTTCGAAAATAAAATGACCGGACGCCCCTCGGCGCGGTCCACGACGATGCCCAGATAATATTCCTTGGCGATCGCAATGTCTTCGGTGATCAGCACCGAATGCACGATCTTGGATTCTCCCGCGGATTGAGTCGTTGAAAAAGGTCTACCGAGGAATTTCTCGCAGAAGCACTGCGCTTCTTCGGCGCTCGTGACGCGCTTGACGCCGCCGGCCTTCCCGCGCCCGCCCATGAGCACCTGAACTTTGGCGACGCAGTTCGGGTTGGCGTAGCGTCTAAAAACGGTAGGCGCGTCCTTCGGATCGGAAGAAACAATATCCCCGGCCGAAACCGGAATGCCGTAATTTTGCAGGATTTGGCGCGCCTGGTATTCGTGGATCTTCATTGAACGAGGCTGTCGACTTCCAGAATGCCTTGTTTGACTTTTTCGGCGGAACCGTCGAGCTGTTTTTTTTCGGATCCGTTCAGAGAAATTTCGATGACTTCTTCGACACCGCTTCGCCCAAGCCGCGCGGGCACACCAAAATAAATGCCCCGAACGCCATAAGGTCCGTCCAAATACGCGCAGACCGGAAGAATCTTTTTCTCGTCGCAGAGGATCGCTCGGACCATTTCGCAAACCGAACTTGCGGGCGCGTAAAAGGCGCTCCCGGTTTTGAGGAGTGCTACGATCTCGGCGCCGCCGTCGCGGGTGCGTTGCTCTATCTTACGTAGCTCGTCCTCAGGAATGAGGCCGTTCACGGGCTTGCCATGAACCTTCGTATGGCTTGAGACGGGGACCATGAGATCGCCGTGTCCGCCGAGGACCACCGCCTCCACCTCTTTCGGCACGACTCCCAAACGTTCCGCAATAAAAAAACGCATTCGTGCCGTGTCCAGCACTCCGGCCATTCCGAACACGCGATTCTTCGGAAACCCGAGAACCTTCTGAGCCAGATGGGTCATGATGTCCAGAGGGTTGGTCACGATGATGACCTTCGAATCCGGGGCAAAACGCTTGATGTTGCCACAAACCTCGCCGATGATCTTTGCGTTCAGACTTAAGAGGTCTTCCCGAGTCATGCCCGGCTTACGAGGAAGCCCGGCGGTGACCACGACGATCTCGGCGCCCTCGATGTCCGCGTAATCATTGGTTCCGAGAATGCGGCGGTCATGCAGCTCGATCGGCGCCGATTCCATCAGGTCCAGCGCTTTCCCCTGCGGCATGCCCGGGACCACGTCAAAAAGGACCACGTCGGAAAGACCTTTCTCCAAAACACGCTGAGCGGACGTGGCGCCGACCTGACCCGCGCCGATGATCGCGACAAACGGTTTACGAATTTTCACAGCAACACCTTTCCCAGGGAACGGCTGAGACGGCTGGCGTCGGCGCGGCCTTTTAATTTTTCATTGAGAAGCTTCATCAGTCGCCCAAAATCTTTCTTGGTGGTAGCCCCCGCGGCGGCCGCTTCAGCCTTGACGAGCTCGTCCAGCTCCGCATCGCTCATCTGTTCGGGCAAGTAGGTCTCGAGGATCTTAAGTTCCTTGGATTCCTGTTCAGCCAGCTGGGTTCGTCCCGCCTTAGAAAATTGGTCGATGGACTCGCGGCGCTGTTTGATCTGTTTTTGGATGACCTGCAAGATCTCGGCATCCCCGAGAGACGCGGCCTTTTTTTCGATCGCCACGTACTTGACGGCGGACTTGAGAAATCTCAGCACGGAGACCTTGTCCACGTTCTTGGCGGTCATGGCGCTTTTTAGATCTTGGTCAATTTTTTGATCCAGGGACATTGTTTTTTTCCGATCGAAATAAGAAGGGGAGTTCATAGCGTCTGCGCTACAAACTCCCCTCTTTAGGACTTGGTCTTGCGACAGCTTACGAAGCGGGAGTTTCCTCGGCGGCTTTGACGGGGATCTGCACCGTTTCAGCAACCGTCTGACCGGTCGTTTCAGCGGCCCCGACGACGGGATCAGCCACAAGCTCTCCGGTCTTGGAAAGATCGCCCGTCACGATGGCGGCGGTATTCTCGCCGGTGGCGGCGATAACTTTTTCGCCGACATTGCTGGCCGTGTGACCCACGGTTTCAGCGGTCTCTTGGGTCGCTTTGACCGGATAATTGAAAAGTCTTCTGAAAAAACCGGTGACACTGTTTCCCGGCTTTGCTTCCTCGGCAAACACCGCCGGTGACACGACACTAAAAGACACAACCGCTGCGAGCAGGAACGTAAAAAACTTCTTCATTGGTAGGAACCTCCTTGTTATTTCGAGGTATTATAAAAACCGTCACGCCTCAAGTCAAGAGAATTGCTTTTAAGCGCGGCTCAGTATTTGGTAATCGACGGGGGTAAATGCGTTGGGGTTGGTGACCATGAGGTAAATTTTTTCAACTTGAGAGGATTCCATGGAGTCGACTTGGACCGTTCTTTCCAACTCAACCCCAACGGCCGCTCGCGCCTGGTGAACGGCGAAGGTCCCATTCTTATAGACGATCATCACTTGTAACAACGGCGTCCGACCTGCGCCTTGCGCCTTGAGGCCGATCCACGGCAGGCGACCTTTTAACTCTTTGAAATCGATCTCATAGAAATCAGTCGCCCACCCGGAGACATCGCTCTTTTCAGTATTGTCCCCCGCCGCAGGCGCCGTCCCATGGGAAACTTTAACCTGGTCCCATCGCCCTACCCAATCGGTGGCACAGGTCGGACCTAAAACCCGTTCGCGGTCTTGACCGTCCAATAAATAAAATGCCCCCGCGCGGTACGAAAGACGGGTCCTGGCAATTTCTTTGAGGAATGCGCTCTCCTCCTCCGCGACAAAGTCCTTGAGAAGGTCGGCGACTGCAAATTCGGCAAGCAGTTTATCTATGGAGATTCCCAGCGCCCCTTCGAGAGCATCCGCCCAGTCCTCGGATCCGCGACCCCTAAGATCTCGGCTCAAACGCTCGATGACCTGCATGCCGAAGCGAACATGGATGAATTTCCAAAATAAGGCGTTCTCATAACGAAGATCACTGAATCCCTGGTCCGGATACCGCATGAAATAATTGGATCCGCCTCGGGAAAAACGGATCTTCCCGGGAAGCTTCTGTTTGAAGCCCTGCGAAAAAAAATCGTGCCTGGCTCCCGCCAGCGTCTCGAAATAACGAGCCAGACCCTCCACGTACCAGTCGACTTTCGCGCCGGGACCCGCGGCCTCCGGCTCCTTTCCCAGATTGCGATTGTAGTAAAAAATAACCGCGTGCAGAAGCTCGTGGATCAGTGTGCCCTTCAGATCGACGTTCACATCACGGGGGCCCAGAGACGACGGGTTGATCTTTTCCCACTTGTGTATGAATTCCTTGTAATTGGCCGGCAGAAAGATCAGCGCCTGGTACTCTTTCGGTGAAATTTTCAGGGTATCAAAACAGGGGGCGTCCTTAAAGGCGGCCGCTCCGAAACCGAAATGAAGATTTTCCTCGCCCTCCCCGTTCGCATCGGATAACCCGAGGTAGATGTCAATGGTCCGGTCAGGGTCCGCCGCGTAATTCTTATCGGGCTTGGCAAAGGAATAGCCCTCCGAAGAAAAACCAGCCGTTTGCGTGATCGTCGTATAACCGGAAACGGCCGCTCGCAGGACTCTTGCCGGGAAGCGTCTGTCTTCTCCGGCTTTCTTCAAGATCGCAGAAGTCGTGTGGACCCGAATGGCCGCGCCGTCTCTAAAATGATGCTCCCGGATGTTTTCGGAAGCCGCGGGGTCGGCGGAAAGGTTGAGGGCAGATAAAAAAAAGACGCCGCCGGAAACGGCGAACGCCATGAATTTTGAGAGACTATTTATCTTCACGCTACCCTTGTCGGCAGACGGAAATCAGACAAGGGCGTATTGTTAGCAACCCAGCCGCCATTTCCCGATACTCCGAGAAGCAGGCCCGTAGGCTTTGCGCCCTATCGTTTCCGATAGTTTGCCTTTTTTAACAGTGATCAATTATGATAATGAACTTTATAAATATCTATAAAAAGCTTACATTAGAGTCTTTATCTATTCAAGAGCGGGTACTTTTTAATTATGCGGGGATGCTTCTAAATATTTATTAACTTAGAGACAGAGATGGGTCAAAAAGGCCTTGGGAGCTTGGGTCCAACGAAGTCTGACCGGCACGGATTTCGAAATGGAGGTGCGGTTTGATATGAGGATTGATTGCGTTGCCTGTCTTTCCGCTATTCCCGATCATTTGCCCTACCCGGACCCAATCCCCTTTTTGAACCGCCATCGATGAAAGATGGGCGTAGCGAGTCTTGAGCCCGTCGGGGTGTGCGATCTCGATCCAGCGGCCATACCCTTTTTCTTCAAAAGCCGATACGACGCGCCCGCTTTTCGAGGCAAAAACTCTCTCTCCTACCGGAGCGACCCAGTCCACGCCCTGATGTGTCCTTCCATGACTGCGGGAGGCTCCATAAGCGCCCTTTCCGTAGGCATCGCTGCGTAAAAACAGACGACCGTCCACGGAAGGGATCGGAGAGCGATAAAAAGGTTCTGTCCTGAAAAAATGCTTTTGTTCGAGGGTAAAAAGAGGCATCTGCGAAACGAAGAAAATAAGACCGAGAAAAAACCAGGCCACAGCTTTGAGGACTAGAACCCTAGAAAAGCCCTGACGATCGCGACCAAAACGATGCCGATGACGATCCCTGTGAAGGTGGATAGATTGGGGTTGATCTGGAAGTCGCGGAAAAACATAACGAGAGCATAGTTCTTTGGCATAAAAAAAGCAATAAAAAACCCGCCCCACCAAATCCTGTGGTGGGGCGGGGACTTTTTACCTTATTTAATGTGAAGCATTCGGCCGCCGAACACGACCGCCAGAATGACGATCACAGCCAAATGAGGAGCCAGCTGCGTCGTAAACACCAGGCCAAGGGTCACCCCCACGAGCAGGCCTGTTAAAATATCGGATTTAATCATCGCAATCACCTCCGAACATTGCGGAGACATAAACCTTTTATCTTCCTAAACAATAGGCACCGCCTCCTTTTAGGGCTTACACCAGAAGTATACCGGATGGCGAGGGACCCGGCTCAAAAATTATCAAAAATTAACTATTATATAACCCTATTAAAATAAACTACTTAGGGTCTATTTTGATTAAAAGCCAGTCAGACACCGTCTGAAACATACTTTCACGTTCTTTTTCATTGAAAAGCTCGTGATAAAGACCGGGATAGACTTGAAACTTCTTATCACGCGCCGCCAGCTCCTCATAAAAAAGGACGGTTTTTTCCTTGTCCACGATCCGGTCATCCCCGGCTTGCAGGATCAGCGTAGGCAAACTTAGGTTCCGAGCCAGGACCTCGCGCTCAGACATCAACTTCAAAAGCTCGTGATAGAGCCCTGCCGTGATCCGGTGATAGATAAGACCATCTTTTTTGTAGAGCCGGATAAGCGCTTCATCATGCGTCAAATTCTCGGCTGTCACAGAGGTGCTTTGAGAATAACGCGGGAGGCAAAACGCGGTCAATAGGCCCAGGCAATGCCGCCACCCGGGCACTGGACTCGCGATCCCAAAAAGCGGTGATGAAAGGACGAGCCCTTGGGCGGAAACCTGCCGCATTGCAAGATAGGAGGCCACGAGAAGTCCCCCAAAGCTGTGACCGAGATAAAAAAGCGGTGCCTGAGCCCTGTTCTTTTCTACGAAGGACACCACCGCCGACAGATCCGCATGAAAATCGGAGGCGCGGCGCGCAAACGCGCGGAGTCCCCCGCTTTGACCGAAGCCTCTTAAGTCAGGAACCACGCTCTCAAAACCGCGGCCGGCCAGATGCTCGGCAAGGGCAAGATAGCGTCCGCCATGCTCCCCCATCCCGTGGAGGATCAAGACTCTTCCGAGAACATCTTTTTTTTGGGAGCATAAAATACGAAAAAAAAGCGGGGTCCCGTCAAAGGACAGAAGCCGGTGCTCGCTAGTCCACATAAAATCGATCGAGCGCTTCCCTGTGTTTGGCCAGCACCGTCTCACGCTTGACCTTGAGGGTGGGTGTGAGCTCGCCGTCGCTTTGGCTGAAATCATTCTCAAGAAGCGCAAAATACTTTATTTTCTCGAAATTGGCCAGATCGCAGCATTTGGCCGCGATCCGCTCTTCCAGGAAACGATAGATTTTTTCGTCTTTTAGAAGATCCGCGTAGTCCCTGAACGCGCTCTTGGTCTCCTTGGCGAAATCGAGCAGTTTTTCGCGGCGGGGTACGATGAGCGCCGTGATGAATTTACGGCCTTCTCCGAAAAGAACGCACCGCAGGATGTAGGGATCGCTTTCTACGGATTCTTCAATGGGTCGCGGGGAAATTTTTTTGCCCCCGGAGGTGACGATCAACTCTTTTTTTCGACCCGTGATGGCCAAAAATCCTTCGGAGTCGATCCGTCCGAGATCCCCCGTGCAGAACCATCCCTCGGACAGCACTTCCTGGGTTTCCGCGGGCTTGTTCCAGTAACCTTTCATGACGCAGGGACCGGCGGTCAGGATCTCCCCTTCGTCCGAAATTTTGACCTGTACGTTCTCGAGCGGGATCCCGACCGTACCGAATTTGAATTGACCTTCGCGATTCACCGCGATCACCGGCGATGTCTCGGTGAGACCGTAACCTTCGTAGATCATCACTCCCAGGTCACTGAAGAACTCCGCGAGTTCGACACAAAGCGCCGCGCCGCCCGAAATGCAGAAACGGATCCGTCCCCCGAGACGCTTGCGGAATTTTTTATAAACCAGTTTCTCCGCAATCAACCGCCCGATACGGAACAACAAGCCTCCGCCGTGCCCGGTCCTTTGTCTCTCCCCCAGAGATTTGGCCCAGAAAAAAAGTTTTTGCTTTGAAGGCGGGGCCGCTTTCACGGCTTCCAGCACACGATCTCTCGTTTTTTCAAAAAAACGAGGCACTCCCAGAAGAAAAGTGGGGCGAACTTCCGCCAAATTCTTCGGAACCGTCTCCAGCGACTCCGCGTACGCGATCCGGGCTCCGATGCGGATCATGAGGTAATGCCCGGCCATTCTCTCAAACACGTGACAGAGCGGCAGAAAAGAAAGGTGAACATCGCTCGAACTCATCCGAAGCGCTGTTTCGCATGCGAGCACATTCTCGATGAAGTTGGAGTGACTCAGCATAACGCCTTTAGGAACACCCGTCGTGCCTGAAGTGTAGATGATGCTGCACAGATCCTCAGGACGCACCGCGGCAAGCCTCTTTTTCAAAAGGTCCGGATCCGAGGCTTCTTTCTCGATCTCTTTCATGGTGACGATCGGCACACCAAGCTCCATTTTTTCCAGCGACAGCGACGTGTCGAAACCCAGGATCCATGAAAGGTCCCTCAAATTTTTTTGAATGGGGATCAGTTTTGCCAAAAGTTCCTTATTGGAAACGGCAACCACCTTGGCTCCGGAATCCTGAAGAATGTACTGGATCTCCGCCGAAGTCAGGGAAGGATAAATGGGCACCGTGATCATTCCGATCGACTGAGCTGCCAGGTCGGCCGCCGCCCATTCGGGCCGGTTTTCGGAGAGGATGGCGATCCGATCCCCGGAACCAAGACCCTTTTTCATGAACGTAGAGGCGATGGAATCGACCTTGCCGCCGAATTCTTGCCACGTCACCCACCGATAGCGCTCGCCCTGCTTGAAACCGATGGCTTCTTTTTTGGGAAAACGCCCGACCGTTGATTTGAAAAGCTGGCCTAGATTCTCAGGACTCACAGAAACCCTCTGCCTTCCGCAACCAGAGTACGAAGAAAGGGGCTGGGCTCAAAACGTTTTGCATCCACGCTTTTTTGAAAGCGTTCAAGGTCTTTGAGGATCACGGCCAAGCCCACCGAGTCCGCCCAGCGCAAAAGACCTCCGCGAAACGGCGGAAAACCGGCGCCCATCATCATGCCGACGTCGACGGAAAGCGCGCTGTCTACGACTTTTTCTTCCACGCAGCGAGCTGCCTCGTTGATCATCACAACCATCATGCGCTTGAGCGCGTCTTCTTCGCTGACGCCGGACCGGTCGCTCGAAGTCTGAAATTCCGGATTTACTTTTTTTTGTTTGCCGTCGTACAAATAAAAACCTTTTCCGGATTTCTTACCCAGGAGGCCGTTTTGTTTGGCTTTTTCCAAAATGGCGGAGACTTTCATACGATCGCCGAAGTGTTCCTGTAAGATGTGGGCCACCTTGGTCCCGACGTCGATCCCCACTTGATCGACAAGCTCAATGGGGCCGACCGGCATGCCGAAGCGCTCCGCGATCGCGTCGATCCGTTCCGGCGGCATCCCCTGCTGCAAGAGATACGCCGCCTCGTTCAGGTACGGCAGAAGAAGTCGATTCACCAGGAACCCGGGCTTATCCTCGACCACGATCACGGTTTTGCCCAGACGTCGCGCGAAAAGCACGGTCCGCTCGATCACGTCGGCCGAACTTTGCGCACCGCGGATCACTTCCACCAAAGGCATCTTCCCAACCGGGTTGAAAAAATGAAGTCCGAGGATCCGCTCCGGATGCCGGCACCCCTCCGCCATCTTCGTCACCGGAAGTGACGAGGTGTTGGATGCCAGGATCGTCTGCGGACCCGTCAGTTCGGATAATTCGCGGAACACTTTCTGTTTGACGCCCAAGTCCTCCACCACCGCTTCGACGATCAGGTCGCAACCGCGGAGGCCCGCCGTCGTGAGTCCGACGGAAATAAGCGCCATTTTATTTTTGATCTCGTGCCGTCTGATCTTTCTTTTCCTCAAGGCGTCCCGATAGAGCCCCATCGCCTCTTTGAGAGCGCCGGAAAGCGCCTTCTCATTGAGGTCCTTGACGCGTACCGGTATGTCCCGGAAGGAGACGGCTTGAGCGATGCCGCCGCCCATGACGCCGGCGCCGATCACGCCGCATTTTTTGACGCCGTCGGTCGAAACTAAGGACTCAGTCCAGCGCTTTTTTTTGTATTTCTCGCTGAGATAAAAAGCTTTGATGAGGTTCTTTGAGACGTCAGTGACGGCCAGGCGCGAAAAATACCGGCTCTCCTCTGAAAAAACAGCGTCCGATGCTTTCCCCCAAGTGCGCCGAAGCAGCTTCAGGATTTCGAGAGGCGCAGGGTAATGGCCTCTCGTTCTTTTGAGCACGTCCTTCTCGGCCTTTGAAAAAACAAGGGCTCGACCGAGAAGAGTCCGCTCAAAAAACCAGATTGCCGGGCTTTGCCGAGCTGGCACGCGTCGAGGTTTTCGCGCAAAAGCCGAAGCGTCTTCCAAAAGCGTTTTTTCTGGAAAAAGTTTGTCGACCAGACCAAGACGAAGGGCTTCCTCGGCTGATACCTGACGGCCGGTTAGTAATAAAGGCAAGGCTTTCAAAAGTCCGAGGAGCCGCGGCAGCCGGATACTCCCGCCGAATCCCGGCAGAATGCCCAGATTCACTTCCGGCAGGCCGATCTTTACGTTCGGTGAAAAAGAGGCCACGCGGTACCGACAGCTAAGCGCCAGCTCCGCTCCGCCGCCAAGGCAGGCGCCGCCGATCGCGCAGACCGTAGGGATTCTTAGATCTTCAAGTTTTTTAAAGATCGCTTTGCCTTGCTCGGCTTTCCGGAAGGCGTCTTCTTCGGATGTAATGGCCTCAATTTCTTTGATATCGGCTCCGGCGACAAAGATCCGGCTTTTCGCGCTCGCCACGACGAGCGCTTCCAGATCTTTTCGTGCGGCTACTTCTTGAAGCAGTAGATCAAGCGAGGCGAGATTTTCAAAGGTGAGGATGTTGACGTCAGAATCCGGTTGGTCCAGGAGAAGCAGTCCCATGCCATCCTTGACCGAGAATGACCAGGCGCGATCCGGCGAACCCAACGGTTACGGCCTTTCCAAAATAATCCCGCTGCCCTGGCCGCCGCCCACACACAGCGCTGCAAGGCCGCGATGAAGTCCGCGACGTTTCATTTCTTTGAGCAGGGTGAGAACAAGCCGAGCGCCGCTGGTCCCCACAGGATGTCCGAGAGCGATCGCTCCGCCGTTCACGTTGAGCAGTTTGGGATCGATCTGTCCGACCGGTCTGCGACCCGGAAAATTCTCTTCTGCGAACTTCTGAGAGGTAAGCGCCTCCAGGCAGGCCAGCACCTGCGCGGCAAATGCTTCGTTGATCTCGAAAAGCTCGATATCTTTCAGACCCAACCCGGTTTTACGCAGAATTTTTTCGATGAGGAGAGCGGGCCCTAGGCCCATTTCTCTCGGCTCGAGGCCGATGGTGTCGTAAGCCGTAATGCGGCCCAGGATCTCATAGCCCAGCGACAACGCTTTGGATCTTTCCATCACCAGTAACGCGCAAGCTCCGTCGGTGATCTGCGACGAGTTGCCGGCGGTGACAGTGCCGGATGCTTTGTCAAACACCGGCTTAAGTTTGCCCAATTGTTCGAGAGTCAGGTTCTCGCGAACCCCGTTATCGAGCGACACGGCTTTTTCATAGTCCGGAGGCAGGAACACGCTCATCATCTCTTCGGCCAACCGTGCGCGGGAAGCGATCACGCGGCGGTGGCTCTCCAGGGCGAACGCGTCCTGACGCGCGCGGGAGATCGCGAATTTTTTGGCGACCACTTCGGCCGTCTGGCCCATGTTGAGTCCGCAGACCGGGTCGGTCAGCGCCATTTGGATGGCGGAGTGCGGCGCGAAATGTTTGGGACGGAACTTTGTCAGAACGCCGAGTTTGTCCATCGGCGTCCGGGCGCGCTGCAGTGCCATGAAAATATCCGCCGCGTCCTTGGAAAACACCAGCGGCGCGTTCGACATCGATTCCGTGCCGCCCGCGATCACGGTCTCGACCTGGCCGGCGTTGATCTTTTCAGCTGCGCTCACGACCGCTTCAAGACCGGACGCGCAATTGCGGCTCACGGTGTAGGCGCGCTTCGACTTGGGAATGCCGGCCATCAGAGAGATCACGCGCGCAACATTGGCTGCGTCGCTGGGCTGACCTACACAGCCGAAAATAAGCTCGTCGACCGCTTCCGGATCGATCTCGGTGCGCTGCAAAAGTTCCGTGACACAAAGTGAGCCGAGTTTTTGGGCGGAAAGCCCGTTGAAGAGCGTCCAAGCCTTCACGAACGGAGTGCGCACACCGTCAACGACCACGATCTCTTGATTTGGCATGTCTTTCCTTTTGTCCTAACTGCTTTTATCAGACATTCGGCTGCGAAACAAGATTTTTGATCTTCGGAAGCATCTTGATCGCCTCTTCTTCGCCGCGCTTGATGAAATGGACCGGCTTATAGAATTCGACCCAGCTCGCGTCAGGGATCACGGGTCTGAGCAATACATCGGCCGATTCCCCTTCCATCTCCGAGATCTCGGATTCCATCGTCTGGATCGTGTTCATCAGGATGTCGAAAATATTGGGATAGAGGCGGCGGCCAAAACGCTGGGCGGTCTCGTGCAGGAACCGCATGAAAATATTTTTTTTGCGGATCTCCTTTTCTTCAGCCTCAGCGAGCTCCTGTTTTAAAATACGGCGCTCAAGCGCGTCTTTGGTCGTGGGGAACACGTTGACCGCGATGATCTTATTGGCGCCCGCCTGGTGAAGCGCGCGGATCGGAAGAGGACTTAAGATCCCCCCATCCACAACGATGTCTTTTTTAATAAAGGTGGGCCTAAAAATAGCGGGGATCGCGATCGAAGTCCTCACGGCGTCCGAGATGAATCCGGATTCAAAAACGACGGTCTGTCGTGTCGTCAGGTTGGCGCCGAGGATCTTGAGAGGGATCCGGCAATCGTCGAAAGTCTTCTCGCCTAAATGACGATTGAAATGCTTCATGATGCTGCGGCCGTGCAGTAAGCCCCGCAAAGGGATCAGATTGATGTCCAGAAGCTTCACGAAATCCGTGACGCTTTTGATCTCGAGCGCGGCGCTCTCGATCTCAGCAGCAGATTTGCCGATGGCATAGAGCGACGCGATGAGCGCTCCAATGCTCGACCCTGACACCAGGTCGATCGGAATTTTTTCTCGCTCCAGGATCTTGATGACTCCCACATGCGCCAAACCGAGCGCCGCGCCGCTGCCGAGGACAAGCCCCACAAGATTGCCGCTTGCGCGACGAGCGATGTGCCGCACGACGCGCGAATACTCCGCTTCCGGCTCGTCGACAACGAAAGGATTGACGCTGGTGTCTTCGCGGTCTCGGAGGGCCGGAGTCGCGGGCAGCGAATAACAGGTCTTTCTTCCAAAAAGCTCCCGCCGCACCACCGAGGTCGTGCGCACGCCGAAGAATACCTCGTTGATCACGACCGAGATCTTGTCGGAAGGCACGGAAAGGTTCTTCTCGATCTCTTCCACCATTTCCTTGGTCTCAGTAATGTTGTTAAGATGGCTGTCCGTCACGAAATAGATCGAGTCGGACTGTGTGAGCGCCTTGTGCACGGCCGCATCAAGCTCAGCCGGAAGATCGATCAGGATAAAACGGTATTCGACAGCCAGCTGGTTGAGGAGCGGGATGATGACCGCCTCCGACTCCCCGCTTTCGTGGCCGACATTCAGCACGTCGAAGCCGGACGGATGGCTCACCGTATGTTCCGAAAGAATATTTTGAGGCATGCTCTCGATATTTCGGAAACGGCCAATGGGGACCTTTTTAGCCGCGTGAAGCTTCGAGGCGATCACGGAACCCGTAGGGCTCATATCCAGAAGGACGATCTTCTGATGGGTTTCGCGACAAAGACTTGCGGCAAGATTGATCGAAAAGGAAGTCCGGCCGATCTTATGCTGATTGCTGTAGATCGAGATCACGTCGCTTCGGACAAGGTGTCTCGACCGCGTATCGCCGCCTTTCAAGCGCCAGCTGAGGCGGCGGCCGATCTCGATGGAAATTTTTGCATTGCTTTCGATGATGCCTTTGAAATGGTCTTTAGATAGTTCGAGGGTGATGCTGTCAGACAGAGCGTGGATGGTCGCCGAGTGGGGCTGACTGTTTAAAAGCGACATTTCTCCGAAATAATCGCCGCGTCTCAAGTACGCCAGGACCTTCCGTTTGTCCGGAGCCGTGATAAAAGCCTCGAAACGACCCGAAACCACCACATAGAACGCCTCGGGTTCACCGCCTTCCTTATAAACGATATCGTCTTTCTTGTACTCCACGAGACGCATCAGCTGACTGATCGATTTGAGCTCCCACTGGCTCAAATCAGCAAAAAGCGGGCATTGGGCCAGAAGCGCGCCCTTGTCGATCTTTTGCTGCCGAAAACCGCCCTCAGGAACCGAGAGCGGAGGCTGGGAATCCATTATTGGGTGAGTTTAAGGGCGATGTAGCGTTCGAGCGCTTCCAGGTCGGAAGCGCTGATCTCGGAAAAGAAAATGGCCACCTGAAATTTTTCGGTGACCCTGTCTTTTTCTTTACGAACCACGACGCCTTTGACGTGAAGGGTCTTTTTTGACTCCAGACTGATGGCCAGACGGAGTTTAGTCATCATCGGGACTTCCTTGTCGAGCAGACACATCGCCCCGGACGAGCTGATGTTGAGCGTCATCGCCTCCTGCTCGAAACCCTCAAGTCCTATCTTGAAAGGAAGCGCGTCGTCAACACGCACCGAACGCCGCCTCTCGAGAATGGGCCTGGGGATCCTCATTCAGCGGCGGGCTTTGGAGCCGCGGCAGCGGCAGCGGCTTCTTGTGCTTTTTGAGCCTTCTCGGCCTCCTGAGTCAGGTAAAGTTTATAGCACTGCTTATTGGCGAAATATTTTCCGCCACGGTAATACCAGTCCTTGCGTCGAATGCGTTTATTGGACTGCGCGCAATTCGTGGGCCTTGACTTTTTTTTCTTTGGAGGGCGAGCCTGCTTGGATACGGACCCCGCCTCTTGAGATTTCACTTTTTCTTCCTTCACTACGTCAACCATGCTTAAAACTCCGTTCGTTCGTTGAGGGTGGATCGTTCCGTCTCTTTAGGGCACCATCTTAAACACTGTGGAGCCAAAATCAAGATTATTTTTAATTAAGATCCTTGGAAGAAGAATTCTTGAGCCACTCCCGGTAAACATACTCCAGCACCCGCGCGCGATCATCCGTGCTGATCTTGGTCAGTCGCACACCCGCATCCAGGCCATCCGCCCAGGCGACCTTACCCGTCGCAAAAACCGGCAGGTTGTCCCCCGGCACGTTGAGCCTCAATTCCACCGGGGTCCCTACGGGCACACTGCGCTTCAGGCCAAAACGCACTCCTTCCCGGCTCAGATCTTTGGCGAGCGCCTTACCGAAGATAGGGTTCAATGTCAGCGTTTTGTACTCCATATCGATCGGCGTGTTGAATCGCAGGAATTTTCTGCGTTCCGCGGACTTGCTTCCTTCTGGATTCGCATTGACGGGATCTGAATGGCTCATGGGGTCGGCCCTCGGGTCAGTCGTTTTTAAAATACCGGATCAAATCACTCTTCAGGAATCGGTAATTATCGCCCACTTTTCTTCCTGGAATTTTTTTTGACCGAACTAACTTGTAGAGCGTCTGACGGCTGATGCTCAAAAAATGGCAGGCATCTTCAGTTGTAAGAGCCTTGTCGGCCTCCCGGTCTTCGACCCATGCTCGGTTCATTCGATCCGCTCCTTTGCTCTTTCAAGAGGGCTTATTAAATCAAATTGGTCAATTCTTGTCAATAAAATTAAAAAAAGGTTAATTTTGGTTAATTCTATCAGCATGAATATTAATTATTAAGCACTTATGACAATTCAAAACACAAAAAAAAGCCATCGCTTGGATGGCGGGTACAAAAAAGATCCTCTTAAAAAACGTACTCCGGTTCGAGGATAGGTTTGTAAGCTTCGGGAAGCGGGAAAGGAAACGTCGCGATCTCATAAATTCCGGCACCCGTTCGTACGAGCGTCATCCCTGCGCCTTTGGCCAGCCCCAGAGTGATACCAGCCAGAGGATTGTCTTCAACGCTGGTGTTGTACACGTTTTTTGGTAGTTCGACCCAACCCGTCAGAGTATTCGCGATCCCTCTTCCGAGTTTTGTGAACGGATCCTGCGCGAAGCAAACCGTAGCTGTAGACATGACCAACCCGATAAAAAAAACGGTCACGGATACACTCAACTGCTTGCGTCTCCTCATCCGATCTCCTTTATCAACTTTAACTAAATTTCACTAAAACTCTTAATTACTAAGCTGACATCATGTTATCTGCGCCGGGTTTTCTTGTCAACTGATTTTTTCTCGTTTTTTTACCTGCTTTCGTCTCTCGACCCTTTACAAAACCGCATTCACGCTGTAGAATACGACGATATGTACGAAAGATTCTTTTCCCTCAAGGAAAAACCTTTCACGATCACTAGCAATCCCTCGTTCTTGTTCCTGAGCAAGAAACATCAAGAAGCGCTGTCTCATCTGCTCTATGGGATCAAAGAACGCATCGGCTTCATCGAAATTACGGGAGAGGTGGGTACAGGTAAAACAACCCTTTGCCGAGCTCTGCTCAACCAGCTCGATGAAAAGACCAAGAGCGCGTTCATCTTTAATTCGAACATGACCAGTTCCCAGCTGATGCAGACGATCGTGGAAGACCTGGGCATTCCCACGGCGGAAAAAGGCCGCAGCGGGCTTTTCTCGGCGCTCAATCGATTTTTGATCAAACAGCTTTCACTGGGTAACAATGTGGTGCTCATCATCGATGAGGCGCAAAATTTGACCGGAAAGATCCTGGAACAGATCCGGATGCTCTCGAATCTGGAAGCTGAAAACCAGAAACTGATCCAGATCGTACTCGTAGGTCAGCCCGAGCTCAAAGAAAAACTGAACTCTCCTTCGCTCCGGCAGCTGCGCCAAAGGATCGCGATCCGCTGTCAGATCGAAGCCCTTACGAAGGAAGAGCTCTCGCTTTACATCGATCATCGTCTTCATCTGGCGGGCTCCAACGGCAAAGGCCCTTTCTTTGAAACTGAAGCACTGGATGAGATCTTTCGCTACACGGCGGGAATCCCCCGCCTGATCAACATTGTCTGTGACCGAGCGCTGCTCACGGGATACGTGACAGAACAAAGAACGATCGGTCGGGAGATCATTGAACAATCCATTCACGAAATAGAGGGAGATCAAAAAAATGAGCATCATTAACGAAGCGCTCAAAAAAGCGCAAAAAGAAAAAGAGTCGTCGTTTCCCTTAGCAGGAACGGAGCTTCGACTCCACAAAAAACAGGGTTTTAATTGGGGTCCGATCTTCGTACTTCTGGTCCTCTTCATGATCACGGGGCCGATCATCGCTCCGTTCTTTGCGGCTCCTTTCAAAAAAGAGGCCTCGACAAGTAACGCCATCTCCAAGACCGTTTCAGTGGGCCAGAGCTCACTGCCGGACTCCATGGTTGTGCTGCCGAAAAATCCTGTCGACTCCCCTGTTTCCGCGACGGCTCATCAAGGACAGTTTGGGATCGAGGAATCGCCAATACTCCCCCCATCCCCAGGCCCGATCGGTGCCTCCCCCAGCGCCGCCTTGAAAACAAATTTTAGTCTTTCAGGGATCGTGTATTCGCCCAAAGAATCGTATTGCATTATTAACGATAAGGTTGTAAAAGTCGGCGAGCGGGTGGGTGGCGCGACGCTTCTGGCCATCACGCCTGAGAAAGTGGTCTTGGACTATCAGGGAGAAACGATCGCCCTGGCTTAAAAACTCGGGGCCTAGCCTTTTCTTCTTTTAAGGGCTTCCTCGATAACCGAAGAAGGCACGTTCCTGTAGATCACGGTCTGCCCCAATCGGACCGGAAGCACAAAGCGATTGGTTCCAGCCGACGCTTTCTTATCGTAACCCATCGCCTTCAAAAGCGCTTCCATAGAAAGCCCTTTATGAAAGAGGGGTAACGAAAATTTGATCAGTGTTTTCTCGAGGCGCTCGGGAAGACGCAGGTCTTTTAAAACCCCCAGCTTTTCGGCGATCGTGCACGCAACGAGCATGCCGACCGCCACCGCTTCCCCGTGGGTGTACTTACTTGAAAAACGCGACGCCGCTTCGATCGCATGCCCGGCGGTGTGGCCAAAATTGAGGACCATCCGGATCTCTTTCCGATCCCACTCGTCCTTTTCCACGATCTTGGCCTTGATCCTGGCGGATCCAAAGATCACTTTTTCAAGGCTTCGAGTATTTTTCATCAGGCCTTCTTTTCCGTATTTTTCAAGCGTCGCAAAAAGGCCGGGATCTTTGATGACGCCGTATTTGATGATCTCCGCGAACCCATCGCTCCAATGCCTTTCAGGAAGCGTTTCAAGCAGGCGTCGGTCACTGAGCACAAGCGACGGCTGATGAACGGTCCCGAGCAAATTCTTTCCCTGAGGCAGGTCGATACCGGTTTTTCCACCGATCGCCGAGTCTACCTGGGCGGTAAGTGTCGTCGGGATCTGAACATACGGGATCCCTCGTCTGTAAACGGAGGCTGCAAAACCCGTCAGGTCTCCGATCACTCCTCCTCCGAGAGCGATCAAAAAAAGCGACCTGCCTTCCCCATCTGAAAGAGACATCCGCTTGATCAACTTTGAAAATACACCTTGGGATTTTGCGGCTTCGGAGCTTTTGGCAGGCGGCGTTAAAAAAAAAGTTTGTGAAAAACCCTCGCGCGTCAGCGAGTCCGAAAGAACGCCCTGATAGTGCGACGCGATAGCGCCCTGTGTCACGACGAGAGCATCGCGCTGAAGCACGCCGGCTTTTTTGATCCAGAATCCGGCCTGACGGAGAAGATCGCCGCCGACGACGATGGGATAAGCCCGGTCTTTAAGATTGAGTCGCAGAACGCGCACGTTCAGCCTACGGGACTGCCCGGAGACAGGGCCGGCTCAGCGGACAAAAGGGAAAGAAGTTCCCCGTTTTTGGCTGCGAGGAGCATGCCCTTGGATTCCACACCCCGGATCAAGGCCGGTTCGAGATTGTCTATGACAACAACGGTTTTTCCGATCAGAGCCTCTTTCTGCGGATACCACTTTTTGATGCCTGCCACGAGCGTTTTATTTCCCGCGCCGGCGTCAACGGTCAGCTTCCATATACGGTCCGCGCCGGGAATGTCTTCGGCGTCCAGGATCTTCGCCAGACGTATATCAAGCTTTTTGAACTCCGCCAAAGAGACTGAACTCACCTCACTGCGAGGCGGCTGGGTCATTTTTTAGCGGCGCCTTTTCCACCTGAGGCGGATCCGCCTTTGGCAGAGGCGGGAGCGGAAGTAGCTGCGGGTGCGGCTAACGCGGTGTCGGCGTTAGGCTTGCCCGCTGCGGATCCAGCAGCGCCCTCAGCCGGCGTCGCTTTCTCTTTCTTGACCTTGAGCTTCTGCATCTTGACCTTTGGAATGCCCAGAACGGACTTATCTTCATCCCAAAGCCCTTTGGTCTTAAGAGCGCGCAGACGTTCGTACCGTTTTAGGACCGAGCGGTGTTTCCTGCCTTTGCCGCCTGAGCGGAGACTGGAGTGAATGGACATCGTGTTTTCCTTTCGTATTAAAGGGGTTAGAAATTCTACCGTTGGTTCAACGTCTCTTCAAAAAACAACCCTTGTACCTGCTTCCAAAAAACTTCAGGTCTTTCTTTGCTTCGCCGATATTCGCGTATTGTCCCGCGCACACGACAAAATAATCCCCGCTCGCCGCGACGAATGCCGGAGTCCCGCCTATTTTCAGAGCGGCAGCTTCTTTTTCCGCCAGCGCTTTTTTCTTATAGGTGACGAGCACGATGGTATAAGGTCTGGCCGGATCAGCGGCGCGGGCGGCTTCGGGCGGCTTCGCTACGACAGAAGTGACGGGCACCTTCTGAAGCGCCGCAGGCGGCGCAGGCGGCTCGGAATGCGACAAACTCGCGAGTCTGACTTGAGGAGCCTGAGAATTACCGAGGCTCTTACCGCGCAGAACACCCAAAAAGAACATAAAACATAAAAACAAGATAGCCAGAATGCCCCAGAAGATCAACTGCTCGGCGGTCGTGCTGATCAAAACCGGCTTCTGGGCACTTGCGAGTGTCGGAAACCGGTCGACCTTCTTGGTTTCGCCTGAAAATTCCTGAAAAAGCTCTTGTTGGTTTTCTTCCTGTCTAAGTTCTGTCATTGGGTCGCGATTCAGTATAACAAAGACCGCTCAAACTTGTCCACGATTCCACTGGGCCTGAAAAAAGGGGCCTGAATCGCCTGCGGCGGTCAAGAGGTTGTTGGCGTAAATAAGTCTCACTCCGCGCCACCCTCCCTTTCTGCGGATCATACGAGCCCGCATCTCCTTGGGAACTTTTTCAAATCGCTCTTCGGGTAACAGCAGCAAAAGATGAAGCTTGAGGATCCTGTTCGCTTTAAATGCGACGCCGCCTTTGATCAACAGAGCGTCTGAGCGACATGAAATGATCCTTGCGACCGTCCCGCTTCCCGAGGTTTTAAAAAAAACCTCGATCGATCTTAAAGTGATCGGTTGATCGAAAGCCTGTTTCGACGCCCAATCAATGAGAGGACTTTTATGGCAAAGATCCTCCATGATCACCGCATCCTCCAGGCGAACCTTAAAACGGCGGTCCGCATTCCCCGAGATCGCTCCGGACAAAAGTCTGGCCCTTCCCGCGCCCGAGACAAAGAGGACCTTGTTCTCTCCTGAATCCATCACACTTAGAATGCCGAAACGAACGACCGGTGCGAACGAAGGAAAATTCACGTCATACAGACGCACTTTATGACCGGTCCGCCCTGTCAAATAAGCCGAAAAGGCCCTGTCCAGCCACCCGCCTTTCACGGAGCGAACCCCACCCCCAACGATAAAAATAGCCAAAACCGCTAAAAGGGTCGAAAAAATAAGGAGACTCTTCAAAAGATCTTTTGGGTTCATCGAAGCGCGGGTCAGGAGATGAGTTTACGGTGGGCGCGTTTAAGAAGGCCTTGAAAACCTTCTTTTTTAATGACTCTCATGAAAACATCGACGATCTTCGGATCGAACTGAGTTCCGCTGTTCTTGGCGATCTCCTCAAGAGCCTCCTCGAGCGTGGATCGGTCCCGATACGGCCGGCCGATGACGATCGCTTCGAACGCATTGATGAGACAAAGGATCCGCGCCGCGATCGGGATCTTTTCGCCTTTCAAGCCCTTCGGGTAGCCGGTCCCGTCATATTTTTCGCGAGAATATAAAATAATGGGCACGACGGACCGTAGGCTTTCGAAAGACTGCACGATCTGCGCGCCCTTCATCGGGTGCTGCCTCAGGATCCTGTATTCTTCTCCGGTGAGCTTCGTGGGTTTCTTGAGGATCTCATCCGGGATACCGATCTTAGCCGTGTCTTTGAGCAGCGTCGCGTAATGCAAGGCCTGCGTCTGGTCTTCTCCGAGCTTTAGCTCCTCAGCCATCTTCAGAGCGATCCGAAGGAAAGTTTCGGGTGCCACGATATTCTCGACGCGGGTGCCCAGAATGACCGCCAGGGACTGGATCGTGCCCAGGGTCACTTTCTTCTGTTCCTCGTACAGCTGGGCGTTTTTAATGGCGATGACGGCTTCTTCCGCGAGGGTCGTCAAGATCTCCTGATCGAAATACGTGAATTCTTTGGCGTCTTTACGGTGCGACACGCGCATCACGCCGATGACGTCCTCATCGATCAAAGGAACGACGATGAAATTTTTTCGCAGGATGATCTTGGCGGTCTTGGCCACTTTTCCCTCGGTGCCGCTGCCGATCTTAAGCCGCAAAGGCGGTCCGGACTTATTTCTTCTGGGGAACCCGACCCTGGCTCTGCAGACGATCGCTCCAGGCGTGGAAGCATGGTTCTCGAGAGGGAGTCGCGCCGCGGAGGTTTCTTCCATCAGATAGATCGAGCATCGGTTGGCTCGAAGCACCTGAGCGGTCAAATGAGCCAGGCGCGACACCAGTTCATCCAGGTTGAGGGTTGAATTGATGATGCGGTGCACCGTATGAACCGTTGATAGCGCGATGGCCCGAGGGCGGATCGAGGCCGAGAGCTTTTTGACTTCTTCGTTTTTTTGGCAGAGCTCCACGGCCAGAGCCGTCTGTCGACCTATAAGTTTCAGGAGCGGTCCTTCCGGCGGCCGCTTAAACCCCTCGATTCCGAGGAGGCCCAGGATCCGATCCCCGAAAAGAAAAGGCGCGACCGCCAGGCTCTTTCCGCCGGCGCTCTGGATGAAAAAAGGCGACGTTTCATGCGTTTTTTTATGCAGGGCTGAAAGTAACGAGTGGCCAAGAGAGGCTCTATGAGAAAAAGCAGCGGCGGCCCCGTCCCAAACACGACAGACCTCTAAGTTGGACCCTCCGCTTTTTTTGGATCTGCCGTTCGTCTTGGGCGCGACCCACCAGCGGAGGTCTTCAGAAAAAAACGGCTCAAAGGCGGCTTTGATCCCGCGGAACGCTTCTGAATCTACAAGCGTGTCAAAAAAAACTTTGTCAGATGCGTTCAATGATTTCATAACCGGTCACACTTTCTCAAATGGCTCGAAGAACCTTCGGTACTCGTCTTGAGCGTAGCGGTCGGTCATCCCGGCGATGTAATCGCAGATGACACGATGCGGACCTTCTTTTTTGAGACGCTTCTGGCTGCCCGGAGGCAGCTGCTCCGGCCTCGAAAGATACGCTTCAAATAGCGCACGGATGAACCGCCTGGCTTTATCGCTCATCCGAACGACGCGATAATGCCTGTAGAGCTTGAGTTTCAAGAACTCCCGGAGCTCCTCGCGTTTTTTTTCAAGCGAGGCGCTGAAAGAAACGAGGAAGCGGTCTTTGTTGAACGCTTCGGAAGCGCTGCGGATGCGCGCCTTCTTGAAATGGGTCTGCGTCTGACGGATCAGATCCGTCACTTCAAGATTGATCAAGCCGCGAATGATCTGGTATCTGCGGACCTCCGGATTCGTGACAAGGTGAAGGTTCGATCTTTTCTTGATCTGATCCCAGAGTTCAAGCTTGTCCAGCTGCGCTTCGGTGATCAGCCCGGACGTCAGCCCGTCATCGAGATCGTGATTGTCATAAGCGATCTCATCTGAAAGGTCGGCCACCTGCGACTCCAGCGACGGGCTTTTAAAATTTGCGGGGACACCAAGATCTTTGATCCCCGCCTCTTTCAGAAGTTCGGGGTGCTTGAAAAGACCGATCCTGGATTCATAGGTCAGATTGAGCCCGCGAAAATGGGGGTAGCGTTCCTCAAGATGATCGACGATCCGGAGACTCTGAAGATTGTGGTTGAACCCTCCATGACCTGTCATCAGCTCTCCGAGCTCATCCTCCCCCGCGTGGCCGAAGGGTGTGTGGCCAAGGTCATGCGCAAGCGCGATCGTTTCAACCAGGTCGCTGTTCAACCGAAGGACTTTTGCGATGACCCGGGCGATCTGACTGGCTTCGAGCGAATGAGTCAGCCTGGTGCGGTAATAGTCCCCTTCGTGATTGACAAAAACCTGGGTCTTGTATTCCAGACGCCGGAATGCCGAGCAATGAATGATGCGATCACGGTCTCTTTGAAAAGCCGTGCGGTAGGAGTGCTCGTCTTCGGGATACAGACGCCCGCGGCTTGAGGCGCTTTTTTGCGCGTAAGGCGCGAGCGTGCGCAATTCCTCGGCTTCCAGGATCTTGCGGTCGACCAATCCCCACGCGCCGGCAATACTCTTGGACGCCCGAGCCTTACCCATGGAGGATGGGGGATTTGCCGTAGAGGTCCATCAGGAGGTTGAGACGGGAAAGGCCGAGCGCGAACACCCTTTTTTCTTTCGCCAGGAGCCGAGCGTTCTCTTCGAAACCTTTGAGGGCTACAAGAACCCTTGTCTTCGAGACATTCTTACCCGACCGATCAGCCTCGATAAGATCCAGAACTTCTTTCTCCGTGGCCTTTTCTTCGACGATCTTGCATACCCAGCAGCGCCCGTGCCCTTTGGCGATCAGTTCTCGGGGGTTCTCAAGTCCACCCGCGGCGGCCGCGGGGTTTGAGAATCGGAGGATCTCGGTAAAATGCGGAAGTTGTCTTTTTCTTTCCCCCACCTCGATCAGATCGTTCCGGAAAAGACCGAACAAGGAAGCCACGCGTTCGGAGACATCCATCCGTGCAAGCGTCTCGAACTCCGCGATGATCTCGAGGATCCTTGCCAGGAAGCTTTCGATATTGCCCGGGGTCCCCAGAAGCGACAGCTCTTTTTTTTCGTAGACCTCCTTCAGCCAAAACTTGAATAGCTTGTCATGAAAACGGTAAAAAACACCGTTTTTAACGATAAGCTCGTATTCCATGAGCTCCTTGAGCTGACGCGACGTCTCCGACTGTTTGCGGTTGATCGCCGCCGAAAGGTCTTTCAGGCGGTTTTTGCCTTTGGCCAGTTGGGTCATGACCAGGAGGTGACTGCCCTTTGAGTGAAACTGCGTCCACGGCGCTATCAATTTAGAAAAATACTGGTTTAAGATCCCCTGGGATTCGAAAAGAAGCTTTAAAAGGGTTTCCGCCACGGATCCGGCTGAAACTTCGACCTCTCCTTTGGCCAGAGAGACTTCTTTCAGGCGCGAAGCGATGCTCTCGAGAAAGAACGGGTGTCCGTCCGTGAATGCGGCCAGGAAACCTTGAAGCGTTTTAGGCACACTGACCGGAGCGAGCTTGCTCTCCAGAAAAGCGAAGGAAGTCCCAAAGTCGAAGGGTTCGAGATACACCCGTTCAAAATTTCCAAATAAGAGAGAAAGCTTCTCCGCAAGGATCTTTCGGCTGGCGGAAAAGGAGGAGCTGGCGAGGATATACATCGTGTCCTTCTGGACCATGATCCTTTTGCCGAAATCAGAAAAAGAATTGCGGATGCCGAATTCCCCCAGGCGGTGGAATTCATCGAGGATCACTACGCAATTCTTGCCGGTTTCTTCCTTGATGACGGTCGTAAGTTCAAAAAGTTTGGAATAGGCTTCCTCAGCGTGGCGATGCTTCACGAGTGTGGCGATGTCCTTGATCTTGGACACCGTGCGCGGAAGATCCCCTATGGCTTTTTCGATCAGGCACGCCAGGGAGTCCGTGGGCCCCACGACCTCATGCCGACTTAAAAATTCGTAGAGCAGCGAACGAATGAACTGATCGACGAAAAAATCGAGGGCCTGAAGTTTGATCTCGACGTAGATGACCAGGATGTCCGGGTCTTGATGGAGGTGCAGGTACTGACGCAGGATCGAGCTTTTGCCCAACTGGCGGTGGCCGATGATCGCCACGTTTTGGCGGTAGCCCGACTTGAGCGCGCTCGTTCGTTTGATGAGTAGATCGATGATCTCTTGCCGGCCGAAAAAATTCCTACCGACGACTGGATCGCTGAACATAGAAGAACCCTGGTAAAATTATTTTAGATAGTTCAAAGGATCTTCGGCCCTCGCCTTACGGCGCACTTCAAAATAAAGAAGAGGCAAAGCGCCTTTGTCGTTCCATCCGGCCTTCGCAATGGGCTCGCCTTTTTGCACCCACTGGCCGATCGAGACGAGCAATTCCGCGTTCTGCGCGTAAACGGTCGACAACTCCGACGTGTGTTCCAAAATCACCGTTTTTCCGTAACCACGCAAGTCTTGATCGACAAATCCGACCCGTCCTGCCTGGGCCGCTTTGACCGTGGCCCCTTCCCGGGCTCGGATCACGATCCCTTTCAGGTGAACTCCATCCTTGCGGGAGCCGAACGAAGAAACGATCTCACCTTCGACGGGCCAAGAAAGTTTCTGGGCGATCTCGGGCGCCAAAAAAACCTCATGAGCGATCCCGATCTCAGTGGGAGTATAATACCCCCTGCGAGCGCATCCCGTCAAAAAAATTATCAGACAGGCCGAACCCCAAAAACTTATTTTTCTTGAATAATCAACCATTTTTTTAAAAAAACTGGAGCGGGTGACGGGAATCGAACCCGTATCCGAAGCTTGGGAAGCTTCTATTCTGCCACTGAACTACACCCGCAAAATTTAAAATCTGGTCATCGCTTTGAAATGGCGATAGCGGGCCTGGATTTCGGGCCATTGGAGAGATGCCAGACGTTTCAGGCTGAAACTCTCTACGTTGTAGGAAGCCAAGACGCTTCCGTAAACCACGGCCCGTCGCACTTCAATCTCTCGGAGACCCGGGGAACGTGTAAGGTAGCCGATGAATCCGCCCGCAAACGAGTCTCCGGCGCCCGTGGGGTCGAAAACCGCTTCCAAAAGGTAGGCGGGCACCAGAAACATGAAATCTTTTGAGAAACAGACGACACCATGCTCCCCTTTCTTGATCACCACCAGACGCGGCCCGTGGCTTAAGATCCACTGAGACGCCTTGACGAGGTTGTATTCACCCGAGAGCTCTCTGGCTTCGCTGTCGTTGCAAAGGATCACGTCCACTTTCCGCAAAAGCCTCAAAAGTCCTGAGCGTTTGTTCTGGATCCAAAAATTCATGGTGTCGCAGGCCGTCAAAAGCGGTCGTGCCACCTGCGTGAGCACCGATTCCTGGATCTCCGGGTCGATGTTGGCCAAAAAAACGAAAGGACAGCGGCGATACTCCTTGGACAGTTTTGGTTTGAAGGTCTGAAAGACATTGAGCTCTGTCTTCAGCGTCTTGGGGTTATTGAGGTCAAAGTTGTAAATGCCCTTCCAGCGAAAAGTCCTTCCTTCTGCTTTCTGAATTCCCTGGACGTCGACCCCTAATCTCCTAAGCAGTTTCAGGTGAGCGTCCGGAAAATCTTTGCCGACGACCGCCACGACCGACACAGGCGAGAAAAAACGCGCGCTCGCGCTGAAAAAAGTGGCCGAACCCCCGAGAGCGTCCTTGACCTTGCCGAACGGTGTTTCGACGCTGTCGAGCGCCACCGAACCCACGGCCAGGATCCTTTTATTTCTCACGCACTCCCCTTTCCGGTCATGATTTTTTTTAGGTCCCGCGCCGCGCCGCGAGGGTCTTGCGCGCCCATCACCGCGCGGACGACTGCCACAGTTCGGGCGCCTGCGTTGCGGACCAAGTCCGCATTTTGAGCGTCAATACCCCCGATCGCGACGAAAGGAAGCGAAATATTTTTGGCCGCGAATGACACGAGCTCAAGACCCACCGGTTCATAAGAGACTTTGGTGGGGGTACGGAAAACAGGTCCGATGCCGATATAATCCGCGCCTTCCTCCTGCGCGGATAACGCCTGTTCCCGGGAGTGCGTAGAGCGTCCGAGGATGGCTTGCTCGCCCAGAACGAGGCGGGCCTCGGTCAGGCTTCCGTCTTCCTGGCCAAGATGAAGTCCGTCAGCCCCGGACTCTTGGGCAACCCGGAGACGGTCGTTGATGATCAAAACGGCGTTTCTGGATCTGGTGATCTCAAGGAGCGATCGAGCCAGGCGCGTCATCTCGAGGTCTGAGGCGGTTTTGTCCCTCAGCTGGATCACGTCAGCTCCGCCTTCGAGAGCTTCGCGGACGACTTCCCGCAGGTCGCGGCTTTTTGGGGAGCTCGAGTCGGTGATAACGTAAAGTTTCCAACTTCGGCAGGATTCTTTTTTCAATGTCATAAACTCTAAACCGTATCTTTTTAAGTCGCTCCGACAAGGTCGGCGCGACAAGCTTCGACGCTTCTTCCAGGACCCTCAACGCTTCTTTCGCGCGCTCTATGTTCGCCGCGAAAATGTCCGAACGGCTCCGGCGCTTGTTTTCGAAAGACTCAGGTTTTTTACCGACGTCGGACCTCACGTCGCGGGCGGCCAGAAGTTCCAGAAGGTCCATTCCGGAGCCCCGCAGACAGTCGCTCAGCTCGTGCCGGGCCTTTTTGATCCGAACGGTAAGGCGCCTGTCTTGAAGCGCAAAACGCGTGATCTCTTCGCAGACCCGTAAGCCTTCCCGAGAACGGTTGAAATTCGCGTCCAGGATCCTGAATAGATCCCGACGGGTCATAGCCGGACGATCGTACTCAGGACCTTACTTGTGGATCTGCCTTTGATAAACTTGAGCGAGCGGACTTTTCCGCCGTAGGAGGCCACGGTCTCATAGCCTACGATATCTTTGGGTTTCCAGTCGCCGCCTTTGACCAAAAAGTGAGGCCGCACCGCGCGGATCAGTTTAAGTGGGGTTGGTTCGGAAAAAACCGTGACATAATCCACCGCTTTAAGGGCTTTGAGCACTCCGGCCCTGTCCGTTACGGAGTTTACCGGACGACCCGGGCCTTTTAATCTTCGGACCGACGCGTCGCTGTTCAAGCCTACTACCAGCACATCCCCGAGAGATTTCGCTTTTTCCAGAACCCGCACATGCCCCAGGTGCAGGATGTCAAAACAGCCGTTGGTGAAAACAATTTTCTTTCCCGAGTGTTTTTTTTTCGTAAGCGCCGGAAGAAGCCGTGGCAAAGGGGTCAGATCAGGCATTTGCGATCAGCTCGTCGACCCGCTCGCAAAGGATGTGGCCGATCATAATGTGGGACTCCTGGATACGTGATGTTTTTTCGGCTTGGACGGTGATGGAAATGTCCGCGAGGCCCTTCACCCGACCCCCGTCCCTGCCGGAGAAGCCGATCGTGTAAAGCCCCAATTCTTTGGCGCGTTCAAGCCCGAGGAGGACGTTCTTCGAATTTCCGCTGGTCGTGATGCCGACCGCGATGTCTCCACGGTTTCCAAGCGCCTCCACCTGACGCGCGAAAACTCGTTCAAAACCGTAGTCGTTTCCCACGGCGGTCAGGATCGACGTATCGGTCGTCAGAGCGATCGCCGCCAGGCCGCGTCGTTCTTTTTCGTAACGTCCGACGAACTCCGCGGCCAAGTGCTGACTGTCGGAAGCGGATCCTCCATTGCCGAAGAAAAGGAGCTTGCCTTTTTTTTGAAGGCAATCAAAGATCTTCCTCGCGGCGCGCTCGATGAGCTCGGACACGTCCGAATCCAGGAGCGCTTGTTTTGTCTTGATGCTGTCTTGAATATCGCGGATGATGCGATCGCGCATTTAGGAAAAAAACACTTTTGCCATTTGATAGAACGCCGGGTCCACCGTCTTGAGCTTGCCCACGGCTATCTCGATCGGCACGGAAAGGATCTCGTTGCCCTTCAACGCGACCATTTGACCGAACTGACCTTTTTTGACGAGCTCAACGGCTTTATTGCCGAAACGGCTGCCGAGCATGCGGTCAAACGCGGTGGCGCTACCGCCCCGCTGGATGTGACCTAAAACAGTGACGCGAGTCTCAAACCCCGTCTTTTCCTCGATCATTTTACCGAGAAGCTCTCCGATGCCTCCGAGCCGCACGTGGCCGAAATCATCGAGCTTTTTCTCGAGCGTGACCTCGCTGCCGTCGAATTTGGCGCCTTCGGCGACGACGATAATACTGAAATTTTTTCCGCGCTCATTCCTTTTCTTGATCGCATCGAGCACTTCACCCATCTTGATCGGGACTTCCGGAATGAGCACCAGATCCGCTCCGCCGGCAACGCCCGCGTGTAGCGCTATCCATCCGGCGTGCCGGCCCATGACCTCGACGACCATGATGCGCCGGTGGCTTTCGGCGGTGCTGTGAAGCCGGTCGATCGCCTCCATCGCGATGTTGACCGCAGTGTCAAAGCCAAAAGTGAAATCCGTCCCGGAAAGATCGTTGTCGATCGTCTTAGGAACTCCGACGATCTTATAACCGTCCTTATAGAATTTGTTCGCCACCCCAAGGGTATCTTCGCCCCCGATGGCGATCAGGGCGTCCAATCCCATTTTCTTGAAATTGGAATGGGCCTTTTCAAGCGCCACCGGATCTTTATAGGGATTGGTGCGGCTCGTGCCTAAGATCGTGCCGCCTCGATGGATGATCCCCGAAACGGACCCCAGATCGAGCGGTTCAGTCTTATTTTCCACGAGGCCCTTCCAGCCGTTTAAGATCCCGACAGCATCAAATCCTTCGCTCAAGCAAGTGCGCACCACCGCGCGGATCACCGGATTAAGACCCGGGCAATCCCCGCCCCCCGTCAAAACACCTACTTTCATTTTAATTCTCCTCTGTTAATTAAAATATGGTGAGCGTAGTCGAACCATTAAGCCGTGGCAGCGGGCAGCTGACTCTCATCGGCATTCTTCTCGCCCCATTCCCCGATCATCCGGGGAATGAAATCCGTGGTCATCTGACCGCGCCTGAATATCGGATTCTTCAAGATCTCTTTATGGATCGGGATCGTCGTCTTGATAGGCTCCACGATGAATTCGTCGAGCGCGCGCTGCATGATGCTGATGGCTTCACCCCGGTTTCGGCCGTGAGTCATCAGTTTGCCGATCATCGAGTCGTAATAAGGAAGCACTTTGTAGCCCGCGTAGGCATGACTGTCGATCCGGACTCCGGGCCCTCCGGGAAGATTGTAGCGCTCGATCTTGCCGGCGCACGGCGCAAAATCTTTGGCCGGGTCTTCCGCGTTGATACGGCACTCAAGCGCGTGGCCCTTGAGCGGGACCTTGTCCTGCTTGCGGATCGTCAGCTTTTCGCCGGCGGCGATACGGATCTGCTCTTTGACGATGTCGATTCCCGTGATGAGCTCGGTGATCCCATGCTCCACCTGCACCCGGGTGTTCATTTCGAGAAAATAAAACTTGCCGTCGGTGTCCAAAAGGAACTCGATGGTGCCGGCGTTGACGTAATTGACCGCGCGCGCCGCGCGGATGGCGATATCTCCCATCTTCTTTCTGAGCTTCCAATCTACCGAGGGAGACGGCGCTTCTTCCACAAGCTTCTGGTGGCGCCGCTGGATGGTGCAATCTCTTTCATGGAGGTGGACGGTATTTCCGTGAGAATCCGCGAGGATCTGGAATTCGATGTGCTTTGATTTTTCGATATATTTTTCGATGTAGACGGCGGGATTGCCGAAAGCTTTATCCGCTTCATGCTGGGCTGTCATGAGGGCGCCCACCAAGCGCACATCGTTATGGCAGACGCGCATCCCGCGCCCGCCGCCGCCGGCAGCGGCCTTAATGATCACGGGGTATTTTATCTTCTTGGCTATTTTAAGGGCCTCATCCTTGTCCTTTACGGCTTCCTGCGTGCCCGGAATGATGGGGATCCCGACCTTTCTCATCGTTTCGCGCGCGGCCATCTTGTCGCCCATCGCGCGGATGGAATGCGGGCTCGGGCCGATGAATTTGATCTGGCAGGACTCGCAGATCTCGGCGAAGTGGGCGTTCTCCGACAAAAAGCCGTAACCGGGATGGATCGCGTCCACGTCGGTGATCTCGGCCGCGCTGATGATGGCAGGAATGTTCAGATAACTTTGAGCGGCTGCCGCGCCGCCGATGCAGACCGATTCGTCCGCCAAGTGCACGTGAGGCGAGTTTTCGTCCGGCACAGAATAGATCGCCACGGTCCGCACGCCCATTTCCTTACAAGCGCGAATGATGCGCAGCGCTATTTCTCCGCGGTTTGCGACGAGAATTTTTGAAAACATACGGGGAAAAGTTTATTCGAGCCGGAAGAGCGGCTGGTTGAATTCGACCGGATCGCCGTTATTGACGAGGATCTCGGCGATCTTTCCGCGCGTTTCTGATTTTATCTCGTTCATGAGCTTCATCGCTTCGATGACGCAGATGATCTGGCCGACCTCGATCTGCGAGCCGACCTGGACAAAAGCGGGCGCATCGGGAGCCGGTGACGCATAGAAAGTCCCGACCATCGGCGAGGAGATCGCGGCCTTCAAAGAAGGGACCGCGATCGTTTTTGAGGCTTCTTTGGTTTCACCCGCGCGGCTCCGGCCAAGGGACGCCGGCATTTCCTGAAAAGCTTCGATCTGCCCGCCCGCGCCTTTCTTCAACCGGATCTTGAGACCATCCTTCTCGAGCTCAAACTCGGTCAGACCGTTCTCATTCATGAGCTGGATCATTTCCTTGATCTCTTTGATGTTCATTTCAGGCCCTTTCGAGGTATTGTCCGGTCCGGGTATCGACACGCACGTTCTCGCCCGTGCCTACGAATAAAGGTACCTTGATGACGGCGCCGGTTTCCAGGGTCGCGGGCTTGGTGCCGCTTTTGGCCGTATCTCCGCGCACCCCCGGCTCCGTCTCGGTGATCTTCAGGATGACCGATGCCGGAAGCTCAACCGAGAGCAGCTCTTCATCGCTAAAACGGCCGACCGCGTCGGAATTGTCCTTTAAGAACCTGGTCTTATCGCCCAAAAGGACCTCACCGACGACGATCTCGTGATAGGATTCGGAATCCATGAAATAATATTTGGGTCCCTCATGATAGAGATACTGGATGGGCCGGTCCTCAAGGTAGATCTCTTCAAATTTGTCACCCGACCTGAAGGCTTGCTCGAGCACATTGCCGCTTTTGATGTTACGAAGGCGGGTGCGGACGATAGGCTGACGCTGCTGCATTTTGACCAGCTGAAAATCGAGGACCTCGCAAAGGTCATTATTGTACTTGATGATGACGCCCGTCTTAAACTGGCTGGTCGAGATCACGTGTCAATACCTCATGTCCGTTCTGTGTTATTAAGACCATGTCTTCGATCCGGACGCCGAATTTTCCGGGCAAGTAGATGCCGGGTTCGACGGTGATCACCATCCCGGGCTTGAGAACAGTCTTGCTCTGCCCTGAAACCGAAGGAGCCTCATGAATTTCAAGCCCCACGCCGTGCCCCGTCCCATGCCCAAAGCGCTTCTGGTAGCCGTGTTTGCGGATGAACTCACGGCATGCGCCGTCGACGACACTCGCGGGGACTCCCGGCCGCGCTTTGGCGATGCCTGCGCGTTGGGCTTCCCATACGATCCGGTAAATTTTTTTGTGCAAAGGGCTCATTCTACCTAAAAAGATAGGTCGGGTCAAATCCGAATGGTAACCACGGTACACGACCCCCATGTCCACCAGAAGGATCTCGTTGTCTTCAGCGGGCGTATCATTGGTCTGGCAATGAGGCATTGATGATCTTTTGCCTGTGGCGATAATAATATCAAAAGCGGGCTTGTCGGATCCAAGCGACTTCGTATAGTGCTCGAGCCGAGCCTGAAGCTCCCGCTCTTTCATTCCGGGTCTGGCGATCTGCTTGATATAGTGGAAGCCCTTCACGGCTATGTTTGCCGATTCGCGGATCAATTCTATTTCTAAACTATCTTTTATCTCTCTTAATTGCTCGACCAAACCAAAGGTCGGCTTCAATCGTTCAGCCCCAATATTTTTTGAGAGGCCCAGATAAAATGAGTGGGTGACAATGGACGCCTCAAACCCAACGGATATCCACTTGAATCGGCTTGAAAGTTCGGCGACGATCTGAGACACGCTTTGTTTGTCCCGCAGCAGGACTTTGAAACCTTTTGCCTCAGTCCGCGCCTGCTCACTATAACGGGAATCGGTGATGAAATAACGCGCTTTCGGAGAGACGACGATCCAGGACTCGGTGCCCTGGAAGCCGCTCAAATAACTGACGTTGGGCCAGGAGCTCACCAAAAGAGCGTCCAGACCGTTCTTGGGAAAGAGCGCCAACAGTTTACGAAGGCGGTTCGAAGGAGCCGTTGTCACGACCCCTTCTTTTCTTTGAGGATCGCCAGCGCCGCGAGGAAACCCAGCTCGTAGCTTTGAACACCGAAACCCGAGATCTGGCCGCGCGCCACGGGCGCTACAAGAGACTCGTGCCTGAATTTTTCACGAGCATAGATATTGGAAAGATGGACCTCTATCACAGCGACCCTCGAGGCTGAAATTGCGTCGCGGATCGCCACGCTGGTATGCGTGTAAGCCGCGGGATTGATCACAAGTACGCCGCTTTTCTTGAAGGCCCCGATCTTCGACACGATCTCCCCTTCATGATTTGACTGAAAGGTCTCAAGGGTCACTCCATTTTTCTTTGCAAGATCGGACAACCGTTTGTTGATGTCTTTAAGCGATGTTTTGCCATAAACATCCGGCTCCCGTTCTCCCAAACGATCAAGGTTGGGTCCATGGATCACCAGAATTTTTTTCATCGAGCTTCGACCTCCTTAAGCTTTTGAGACCGCTTTTTTGAACTGAATATGATAATCATGTCTGAAAAGGTAGATCAGCCCCCCGATCAAGCTTAAGAAAATGAGGAGCGCCAGCCACAAGATCCCGACCGCCGCGGCTTTCTCGGTCCCGATATGGTTCTTTAAAAAATAAACATACGCCACTTCACGGATCCCGAGTCCGTTCAGGGACGGCAGCATGCTGATGAGGTGCACGACGGGGATCAAAAGAAAAAAATAAGGCAGGGAATCCCGCGGGGCTCCCAGCGCGACGCCCATAAGATACACGACAAAAAGACTGACGCACTGGCCTGCGATCGACAAGAGCATGGCGCGAACAATGACCCCCCGATGGTTCCTGAAATTGTGGAGCCCATCGTAAATGCGACGGACCTTGGTGCCGAGACGGATCCGGTCCAGGAGTCCTTCAAGGAAATGGAACCGCCGCGCCACGGAGCGGTTGAATAAAATAAAAAAACAGAGGACCGAGAATATCAGGAAGGAATAGACCACGACCTGGACCTTTGGATTCATTTCACTCACGAAAAAAAGGCTGACGCTCGGGATCAAAATGAACGTAAAAAGCCCGAAGATACGGTCCATGAGCACCGACGTGACGGATTTGACAGGCTGGCCTGTGATGCGTGAGGCGCACATGGCTTTTACGATGTCGCCTCCGACCGAAGTCGGTAAGAAGTTGTTGAAAAAATAACCGATAAACGTCAGATTGCAGGTCACGCTCAGACCGATCTTGACGCCTTCGGCGGCAAAGATGAGCTGAAGCCTCTTGGCCAGGATGACCACGGTCGAAAGAAAGATGACGACCGCCAGGATAAAAAGAGACCGATCCACATTTTTTAGGGTGTTCAGAATGGTCGGGATATCGTCACGGATGAAATAAATAAGAAGGCCGACGAAGCCCAGACTGACGAGCACCCTTAAGAGACTTTTTGCCATAAGCGGTCAATTATAACAGAGCTTGAACCAGGAATTCAATCCAAAGGCGTCTCTTTGAGAGCGCGGGCGGCCATTTCCGGCGGAGTCGGATTGAGATAAAAGCCTGTTCCAAGCTCAAAACCGGCCACCTGCGTCAGATGCGGAATGATCTCGATGTGCCAGTGAAAGGTCTCATGAGACCTTTCGTTGATCGGCAGCGTGTGGATCATAAAATTATAAGCAGGGTCTTTGAGCGCATTCTTGAGTCGCAGGAGCGTGCTTTTCAGAAGCCCGGCCAGCCCCGTAATTTCCTCGTCCGTGATCGCGTCGAAGCTCGCTCCATGCTTTTCGGGAAGGATCCAGGTCTCGAAAGGAAAACGCGACGCGAACGGAGTCATCGCAATGAAGCCCGCTTCTTCATGGACGGTGAGCTTTCGTTCCTCGCGTTCTTGATCTAGCATGTCGCAAAAAATGCAGCGCTCGGTGAACTCGTGGTGCCGGCCCGCGCCTTTCATCTCCCCTTTCACTCTCGAAGGCACGATCGGAAGGCCGATGAGCTGTGAGTGAGGATGTTCGAGAGACGCGCCCGCGGCCGCGCCATAATTTTTAAAGATCAGGATGTACTTGAAGCGCGGGTCTTTCTTGAGGTCAAGACAGCGATCGCGGTACACCTTCAGGAGCAGCGCGACATCCTCGACGTTCAGATCGGCGATCTCCCGGTCGTGCTCGGGATTTTCGATGATCACTTCATGCGCGCCAAATCCTCCGAGCTTATCGTAAATGCCGATCGCAGTTTTTTCCGGCTTCTCTTCGATCCGCAGCGCGGGAAACTTATTGGGAACGACTCGGACCTGCCAGGGTGGGGCCGCCGGCCCCTTGGGGAGCGTCGCTTTTTTTGAATATGACATGATCTCGGGGGGCGTCATCGACTCATTGCCCGGGCAGAACGGACAGACCCTGCTTGATCTCTCCCGCGCAGACGCGCGAGGATAGGCCGAAGCGTTCTTTGGCGCTTCCTGCTTGAAAACCACCCAGCGGTTGGTCAAAGGATCTTTTCTAAGCTGAGGCAACCGAAGTCTCCCTTAAAAGCAAGGCCGCATCCTCGGGCGGCGTAGGATTGATGTGTATCCCGGTCCCCCATTCGAAACCTGCGCTCTGTGTCAGACGCGGCTCGATGTGAAAATACCAGTGCGAATCCTCTTCGAGAGTTTTCCAGGAATGATTTTTTCCGGCGCGCCGGAACGGCGCCGTATGAAGCACCATGTTGAAAGGCGGGTCGTTCAAGAGAATACGCAGTCTCATGAGGCATTCTTTGAGGATGAGCGCCAGGTCAGGGATCTCCGCGGCGGAGATCCGTCCGAAATCGGCGCGGTGCTTCTTTGGAAAGATCCACGTTTCAAAAGGAGCCCGGGAAGCAAAAGGACAAAAAGCCGTGAAAGAAGCGTTTTGCGCGACGATCCGTGTCCCTTCCGATGCCTCTTGTCTTAGGATGTCGCAGTAAACGCAGCGGTCGCGCCGTTCAAAATAGCCCTGCGCGCCGATGAGCTCTTCCTTCACGCGCTTGGGAAGGATGGGAAGTCCGATGAGCTGAGAGCGGCTGTGCCTGAGAACGTCCTTGGCGGAACCCGAAACAAGCCCGTGATTTTTGAAAAGAAGTCCGTATTTGGCGTGCTCAAGTTTTTCGAGTTCGTTCATGCGTGCCGCGTAAACCTGGATCACGCGTTCGATCTCGACGGGCTCGAGCGCGTCGAGATCCCGCTGGTGCTTCGGACTTTCGATGATAATCTCGTGCCGGCCGACCCCTTGCATGATGTCGTAGAGCCCCTGCCCAAAACGGTCGAAACTCCCCTCTTCTGACAGGATCGGCGCCTTGCTCAAGATCACGCGCACTTCCCAGCCGGGACCGTTGGCCGCGGTGCCGGCCCTGCGGATTGCGAAGATCTCCCGAGTCGTATCGCTTTCATGCCCTTCGCAGAAAGAACAAATTCTCCCCTCGATCACCTCTTTGGAGCGTACCTCCACCGGCCGGCGCGAGCGTTCCGTCGAGATGATGGTCCAATACCCAATGACAGGATCCCGCCGGAGTTCAGGCATGACCACCGGGCCCCGCACCGTCAAGAAAACGCATAAAATCCGCCGGGGTGAGTATCCCGACGACTTTATTGTTTTTGTCCTGAAGGATCAGAAGCTCGCACTTGGTTTCTTTGAAACGCTTCACAACCTCGGCGAGAGTCGCGTCTTTTGAGATCACGGCGAAATCTTTTTTGGCGATCTCGACGACCGGCCGGTCGAGCTCCTTGATCGTCAGGTTCGGGATCGCGAGCTTTTCGAGATTTTTGACATTCAGAAGTCTACGATTGATGTAATCATAAAACTGAGTCGAAAGGATACGCTTGAAGCTGATCGGGATCTGGGCCACGGGCTTACCTTCGGCGAAGTCCAGGTGTGTCTTGAACGCGCACTGCTGAGACCTTTGCTCGACCGACAAAAGGTAGCGAAGAGAGCTGTCCGGCACCATGTGCTCTTCCGCCTCAGGAATTGCGCAAAGCGAGATCAGCTCATGGACTTCCGGCATCCCGAGCTTCAATTCCTTGAAACCGCGCGCTATTTTAAAAGAAAGTCCGCCGTCCTGATCCTTGAACACGGGCGCATACTTCTCAAAGGTATCGATAGCGTCGGCCAGGAATACTCCGAGAGCGACGTCGGGATTGTAAAGAATCCCCGCCATCACCATCGCCGCGTCGTCGGATTGGCCGGGTCCAAGGCGGTGGCGAATGTAAAAATAACGCTGGGTCTTCGGATCCGGAACGCCTTCCGCCGATAGGATCAAACCGCGCGACATGAAGTCCTCGATCTCGTCCTCGTGAGGCTCATGCGCCAACATTTCTCCGTCGAGGTCCATGTCGAGCATCGTTTTCACGTCAATGATGTAGCAGCGCCCGCCGCCGACCTTCGTCTGGTAGATCCTTTCGGCGTCCTTGCGTACATCCGGGTTATCTCTGAGGCCTCCGAGGTACAAGCCGCGCAGTACGTCCCGCCCGTTGACGTGACGGTCGTGAAAAAAACGGATACCGAGGATCGGTTCGCCGCTGCCGTTGACAAGCTTATCCTTTTTCTCGCCGTTCATCACGCCATCGGCAAACTCTTCGATGTCGTCGATGACCGACTGCCGGGCACGCTTGATCTCGTCCGGGTTCCGCCCAAGCGCGCGCACCACGTCATCGATGGTGGTGTTGACGTAAGTCCTTTTATTAAAAACGCCGGAGCCGTTGTGTGCGCGGCCTTCGAGGGATTGGATAAAAAGGAGGTCTTCTATCTGGCGGGTGGTTTCCAGATGCTCATAAGATTTAAGAACTTCGTAATCAGCCTGAATGAGCTCTTTCGGAGCTACAGAATGCAGAAACATAATTTTTTTATTCTAACATCTCGCCGCTTTGAAGCGAAGCGCCTTTTAAAAAATCCTTGGCAGAAAGAGGCCGCTTGGACTCCTGCTGGACACGCAAAAGCCCGACCCAGCCGTCCCCGGTTCGGACGCGTAAGACGTCCCTATTCGGCGAAACATCCACGGTCCCCGGTTTGACCTGCTTCGAAGAAAGATCTGAGATCACGGCTTCAAGAAGCTTGAGCCTCTTGCCTTTATAAAGCGAAAAGGCGCCGGGCCATCCGGCCATCGCGCGGATCCTGTCAAGCACGCGTTTTGTGGGATGGCTCCAATCAATGCGACCGTCTTCTTTGGCCGTTTTACCGGCGATCGTTACTTCGTTCTCGTTTTGAGGAATAAAATGGGCTGTTCTATTTTTGAGAGTATCAAGAGCTTCGAGAAGCGCTTCGGCTCCGAGATTTCCGAGACGCGCTTCGAGCTCTGTGGCGTTTTCGCGAGGGTCAATGGGAGTTTCTTTCTGGACAAGAACATCTCCGGCGTCCAGGCGCCGCGTCATACGCAGGATCGTTACTCCGGTCTTGGCGTCGCCATTCAGGATCGCCGCGCGGATCGGAGAAGCTCCGCGGTAGCGTGGAAGAAGCGACGCGTGGACGTTGAAAGCGCCGAGTTTCGGGACGCTTAGCAACCCTTCTTTAAGAAGCGCTCCGAAGGAGATCACGATAAACGCGTCCGCATCCATTTTTTTGAGGCTTTCGATGAGCTCGGGAGTTTCTTTCGAAAAATCAAGCACCGGAATGTCGTGTGCCAAAGCCCAGGCTTTGATGGGTGAAGGAGCCGGTTTAAGAGTGCGTCCCTGCGGCTTATCACTGCCGGTGACGACGGTGAGGATACGGTGACCCGATTCGCGGAGCGCTTCGAGGGACGGGAGGCCGAAAGCGCCGGTCCCGAAAAAAACGAGGTTCAAGAGTTTCTTTTGGATAGCTTCTTTTTGACGAATTTACTTTTCAGAAGACCCAGGCGGTCGATGAAAAGAATTCCGTTCAAGTGATCGACCTCGTGCTGAAAAATTCTGGAGAGAAGTCCCTCCCCCTTCATTTCTACGTGCTTGCCCTCAAGCGTCAACCCCTGGATCCACACCGTCTTGAAGCGCTTCACAGGTTCATAAAATTCAGGAACGCTGAGACACCCTTCAAATTCTTTGATGTGCCCCTCTTTGCGGACGATCTTGGGGTTTAAGAACACAAGCTCTTTTCCACGAACCTGGTCGGCGCTGGCCACAAAGATCCGTTTTAATATCCCGACCTGATTGGCCGCAAGCCCCACGCCTTGTTCCGCGTACATCGTGTCGATCATGTCACGCACGAGCTTACGATCCACGTCGGTGATCCGTAAAACTTCGGAAGCCTTCGTCGAGAGAACTTTATCGGGAAATTTGAGTACCGACAGAACGGACAACGGATTTCCTTTTTTTTAGAAAAGAATCTTTCAGTATCTTTGGACTAAGCGGCTTGCCAATGAGCGGATAAATGCGTGGGAATGCCGTGACCCTTTTTGGTGCGTTTCATGAAATCAAGGATCGTGATTCCGCATATCTCGTCGGTCTTGGGATTGCGTCGCACAATGATCCCTTCGTCCGTCATTTCACCCTGCGGATCTACGTTCAGGGTGGGATCAGAAATATAAAGCGTGTCAGATTCTTCATCATAATCGAATATGAGTCCATTCTTTACGAATTTTTCCATAGGAGTTTCCCTTTTTTTACCTTGTTCGACACATAAGCCGTGTCGATGCGTTTCTCCGCCAGATCTGCCACGGCAACAATGTAAAACTTATTGTGACTGTAAGCTTTGTAGTAAAGATGGTGATCTTGCGCCCAATTGCTTTCATAAACAAAATCAGGATTTTTCAAAATTTCCGTCACCGTGCCTATTGGCTTCCTAACACCGTGATGAAACTCTATCTTCTCGGCTGTTTTCCGTGACAACTCAAAACTTCTATCTTCAAAATCCTTTAGATAGATCGGAAATATAGCTGACTCCATGGTCTTCAGTATGCCCTATTCATTATAAAATTACAATTTTAGGAAGTCGTACTTTTAATCAAGTTCTACAGAGCTCGCCGAAAGGACCTTTTAGTATCTTTTGAACTCGGGGTTACTTGAACTGCGCGACTATTTTTAGACGAGTCAAATAATAAATGATCCAAAAAATCCACAAATAAGACAAAGAAGTCCACAAGTAATTTGCGTGCGTCGAGTAAGGCAATAATTGATAATAAATTACAACATTATAAATAACATCAGCGGCTATTAAAGAAATAAGCAGTAATCTACGCGCCCACTCTTTTCGATTTAACACACCGAAAGCTGCGATTAATACGGGCAATTCAAGCACGATCATAAAAAACTTTTTAAAATAGAACTGTTCTAAATTCAGGTAACCGAGTTTTTCCAATAAATGAGGAGAGGGTTGGCCCATTAACAACATCCATAACTTAAAGCTAACAAGCATCCCAGAAAGAAGAATTTCAACAATTGCAATAAGAGTTATACCAAATGAACCTTCTGTGTTTGGATTATTCTTTTCTTTATCTATCGCCTCCAATCTTGTCTTATTTAAATCTTTGAGTAATTCCTTAACGATTTCGATCTGTCTTTTATCAACCGAGATTCGCGATGGAGCTATCATCGGATCTACGTAAGAAAAATTCTCACCCTGAATTTGATATCGGATATGATTGGCAGCAAATAAAGATTTTATGAAAGAAATTTCTCCAGGGTTAAACGTTCTCATAACTTCTTCATATTCAATCACAAATTTTTTTTGCATCTAGCAAATGCTCCTTTTTCTGATTACCTAGCTAATCTATCAAATATTCTACTGCGGGTCCACATTCACCGTAAGAGTCGTGCCGGTTTTCTTGAAAACAGCCAGCGCTTTCTTAAGCGCGCTAAGCGCGGCATCGGGATCAGGGCCTTTTAGATAAAGGTTCCAGCGGAACTGACCTTTTTCTTTGGAAGTCAGACAGGGCGCGGGACCGAGCGTTTTTATATGAGGCAAGCCCTCCGCGGCGGCCTGGATCGTTCGGGTGAGCAAAATAATCTGACGCACGACCTCTTTTTCGCTTGAGCCGCTCAAGATGAGCTGGATGAGGTGCGCGTAAGGCGGCATCTCGAGCTCTTTTCTGAATAGGATCTCCTTGGCGTAGAATCCGACGTAGTCGTGGTCCTTCGAGCTTTGGATGGCGTAGTGACCCGGGATGTACGACTGGATGATGACTTTACCGGGGATATCTCCGCGGCCGGCGCGGCCGGCCACTTGTGTGAGAAGCCCAAACGTGCGTTCCGCTGCGCGAAAATCGGGCAGGTGAAGCGCCGTGTCCGCGGAAATGACGCCGATAAGTGAGACGTTCGGAAAATCGTGGCCTTTGGCGATCATCTGAGTCCCGATCAAGATATCGATCTCATGGCGCCTGAACGCGCGCAGGATCGTTTCGTGAGAATCCTTTTTGGCGGTGGAGTCCCGGTCCATACGCGCGATCCGGGCTTCAGGAAAAAGACGGTACGCCTCGCTCTCGACCTTTTGAGTGCCGATCCCGAAGTAATGGATGTAGTGTTTTTGGCAGGACGGACAGATCTTGGCGGGCGGCGTACGGAAATGGCAAACGTGGCAATAGAGCGACGCTTTATCGTAATGGTACGCCAGAGCGATCCGGCAATTCTCGCAGGCCATCACGTAACCGCAGGACGAGCAGTGAAGATAGGTTGAAAAACCGCGGCGATTCAGAAGAAGGATCACCTGTTCTTTGCGGGCTAAGGAATTACGGACCGCTTCTTCCAGAGGCGACGAATAAACCCTTTCCCTTTTCTCGAACTGCGGCTGACGACGCATGTCGATGATCTGGACGGCGGGCAGGGGCCGTTTTTCGATGCGCTCCGAAAGACACAGACGCTCGATCTTACCCGTTTCGGACTCAAAGTAGGACTCAAGCGACGGCGTGGCACTGCCAAGGATCAGGACCGCGTGCTCGATCTCGGCGCGTTTCTGGGCCACCTCGCGAGTCTGGTAGCGTGGGGTTTCTTCCTGTTTATAAGAAGTGTCGTGTTCCTCGTCGATCACGATAAGTCCGAGGTCCGGTACGGGACTAAAAATTGCTGAACGAGCGCCGACGACGACTCTCGCCTCGCGCGAGCGGATGCGGTTCCATTCGCCCAACCGCCGTCCCGCGGAGAGCCGGCTGTGCATCACGGCCACCCCTTCTCCGAAGCGGGAATAAAAACGATCGACCGTTTGAGGCGTGAGAGAAATTTCGGGAACGAGAACGATGGCGCCTCGGCCCGCTTTGAGGGTTTCGCGGATGAGGTGCATGTAAATTTCTGTTTTGCCGCTGCCCGTGATGCCATGGATCAGAAAAGAAGCGCTTTGACGGGTCTCGATTTTTGTAAGGATCTTGTTAAAAATATTCAGTTGTTCGGCGGTGAGTTTAAGGTCGTGCGGATCGACGCTTTCGGCACCGTCCGTGGCCTTGCCGGACCGGGTCCGGATCAAGAACTTGCCTTTTCTGAAAGGTGCCGGCAGTCCCGCCTCAATAGCCTGACCCCAGGAACAAAAATAATGTTCAGACATCCACCGGGTCAGCGCGAGATACTCTTCGGTAAGCACCGGCGCGCCGTCAGCCGCGGACTCGATCTCTTTGATCTCGTCTACTTCTTTTTTTTCTGAAAAACCGACGACGTAACCCGGCACCAAACGCGCGCGGACACGCACGCCGACCTGTTTGCCCATCAAAACCTTATCCCGAAGTCCTTCGGGAACGGAATATTGAAAGGTGTGGGTCGAAGGCAGTGCCAGCGCGACGTCTACAAGGAAAGGTTCCACGAGAGACTGTTAAAGTCCTAATTCCTTCATTATTTTCTGCATGTCTTCCCAGACCAGCTTTTTATCGGCCGGGTTGCGAAGAAGATAAGCTGGATGGAATGTAGGAAGGATCCGAACCCCATCTCTTTCAAAAAAACGGCCGCGAAGACGGCTGATGGGGTCTTCGGTGTGAAGCAGGGTCTGTGCCGCAAATTTACCGAGCGCGCAGATGATCTCGGGCTGGATGATCTGGATCTGCCTGTCCAGGATCGGACGACAAGTGAGAATTTCGCTGGGCAAAGGACTCCGGTTCTGGGGTGGACGGCATTTAAGACAGTTGGCGATGTAGACGTCTTCCCTTTTCAACTTCATCGCCTGAATGATCTTCGTGAGTAGCTGTCCGGCGGCCCCGACGAACGGAAGTCCCTGCTTGTCTTCGTCGAATCCGGGCGCTTCTCCGACGAACATCAGTCTGGCCCTCGGGTTCCCGGCTCCAAAAACGACCTTGGTTCTCGTCTCGGATAAAGGGCACTGCGTACAGCGGCAAAACTCCTCTTCCAACTGACGAAGCGCTTCTTCGGGAGCGATCTCACCTACGGAATGTTCGCGGACAACGGTCGGAGCGGCGGAACCCACGGCCTGTGTGACACCGAAAGCTTTTTCAATTTCAAGGAACTGCTTTACCTGCTTCATGAGTTTATCAGGATCATTCATTGGCGATCCATTCGGCGATGTCTCTGGCGGCCCGGGGCCTCGCCATGCGTGACGCACCCTCGGTCAATCGTGCGAGAAGCGCCGCGTCGTCCATGGCGCTGCGGACGAGCGTGACCGCTTCCGACACGGACCCGGCCACGAGTCCAGCCTGGTAAAGCTTCACACAATCGGCGTTTCTTGTCTCCTGACCAGGAATCGGCCTCAAAATGATCATCGGTTTCTTCTTGGAAAGACATTCGGTCAGCGTCAGGCCGCCGCTTTTTCCTATGAGGACGTCTGAAGCGTCCATCAGAGTGTCCATATTTTTTACAAATCCAAAGACCTTCAAGCGCGGATCCGTACGGCTTAGCGCGGAAAGAGTTTCAAAAAGCGCTCGGTTATTTCCGCAGACGGCGAGAATTTGCGGAGGTTCGGGAAGCAAGAGAAGCTCTTGCGTGATCTTACTCGTCGGACCGATCCCCGCTCCTCCGCTGGTCACGAGAGCCGTGAAGCGATCGTTTTGAACGCCGAGAGCCGCGGCGGCTTCCGCGCGCGGACGCAAGGTTTCAAATTTGGACTCGATGGGAATCCCAAGCACGCGCACTTTAGACTCGGGGACGCCTCTTTCTTTCAGACCGATCTTTGTTTCCTCGATGGCCGCCACATAAAAGTCAGCCGCACCCTCGACCCAGAAATAATGCGGCAGGTAATCCGTCACGACCACTCCAAGCCGCGCATCGATCTTGCCGGAGCGTTTTAACCGTCCTGCCACTTCCAGAGGAAAAAAATGCGTACAAATGATCACGGAAGGCCGCTCACTCACGATGAACTTCTCCAACCCGCTTCCAAACACCGAATTGACCAGTCTTCGAAGAGGTCGGACGATCGCATCCGTCATCGGGTGGTCGAGAAGATAATAAAAAAAACCCCACACCGCCGGAAGGCGATCGATCAAAAAGAAATAGGTCTCACGGTATCCCTTCGAGTAGATCGGCGCCGCGAACTCCAGCGCGTCGACACAGCGGATGTCGGCCCGCGGATCTCTCGAGCGGCAGGCTTCCTCGATCGCCCTGGCGGCGTTCTCATGCCCGTGCCCCGCGGAGCTATGAAGGATCAGGATCTTGTTCTTTTGAGGATCCATCGCGCCGCTTCCAAAATATTTTTTTTGATCTTGTCCGGTTTGGCCTTGAAATCAGAGACATCCTTTTTTTGGGAACGTCCGGAAAGCACTAAGATCGACCGACAACCCGCCCCCGCGGCCGTCTCGATGTCTTCCCGTGAATCTCCGATGAAAAAAGCATTTTTGAGGACTCCGCGGCGGCGGCCCACGGCCTTCATGATGAGACCCAGCTTCGGTTTCTTGCAGCCGCATTGGTCTGAGGTCTGATGAACGCAGTAGAAAACTTTACGGATCTTCCCGCCGGAACGCTCGATCTCCTCCAGCATCCGATCGGTGATAAGCTTAAGATCTTTCTTCGTCAAAAGGCCGCGGGAAACGCCCCCTTGGTTCGAGATGACGACAAGCTCATGCCCGGCATCACTTAAAAAACGGATCGCTTTCTTGGCGCCCGGCAGAAATGAAAACTGCGACCACTGAGTCACGTATTGTCCTTTGCCCGGAAATCGGTTGAGCACGCCGTCCCGGTCGAGAAAAATGATCATCGGACGACTCGCGCGCCTTTGGCGCTCACGATATCCTTGATCGCTGAGAAAAGAACGTCCGGGTCCATGTCGCTCATGCATTTTTCATCGATGGGACAGATCTTTTTATAGCACGGCGCGCATTCAATCTCTGAAACGATCTTGACACCCCGGCCGTACAGCTCGATCTCGGAAGCGCAGGTGGATGCGAAATAGGCCACGACCGGCACTTTGACCGCGATCGCGATGTGCATCGCGGTCGTGTCGCCGGTAAGCACAACGTCGCAATGTCGGACAATCCCGGCAAAGACGCGGATCGCATAACTGCCGGTATTTAGGACTGGCACCGTCGCTTTTTTTTGGATCTCGATGTTTCTCTCTTTTTCGTCTTCGCCACCCAGAAGCATCACTGTCGCCCCAAGAGAGCTAACGGATCTCTCAGCCAGGTTTACGAACGTTTCGACGGGCAGTCTTTTTCCGGCAAAACGGCGGCCGCTTCCCGTATTGAGTCCGATGACGGGCCTCATCTTGGAACGCTCAAAACCCAGTGCTTTCAAATGTTTTTGAGCCGCCAGTTCCGAAGGATCGTCCGATCGAAAAACGTATTCTTCGCCCTGAAACAGGAGACCCGCCTGTTCGAAGCTGATCTCCTGATAGGTTTTCCTGTTCAACCTGAACTTGAGCTCATCATCGATGCCGAGACGGTAAGCGTAATCACTCAAAGGGTCCAAAGGCATGAGCTTCCCCTCGCTCGACCGTCCGAAACCCGCTTTCCGCGCGGCGTTTACAGACATCACCGCATCCAACGCCTCGGGTTCCTTATCCAAATTGATCGCCCAGTCAAAAGACCGCCGTGCGAGTTCGCGCGGAGTCCCCGCGCCGTAGGAAAGCACCTCGTCGATCAGAGGGTTGCCGGCCAAAATATCCGCATGGGCTGCTTCGACGACCCAGCTGATCTCAGATCGGGGATGCTTGATCTTCAGCGCCGTCAAAAGAGGCGTGGTCCGAAGGACGTCTCCCAGCGCGCCGAGTTTAATGATGAGGATCTTCATGAAGACATTCCCACGTTTTGGCCCAGTTGATGAAATGGACCCAGGCAAAAAGCACCGAAAAGATTAGGCCATGCACCCCATCCAGGAAACCTTTCTTCTTCACGTAGAATTTGAAAAAACGCTTGAGAGGCTTTTGGGTGAGCTGAAAATGGATCTCTTGGTCATCGAGGCCACCCTGGATCTCACGCTTGGCCAACGCTTCCCTTTTAGAATATCCATTATGGCGCAAAACAAATTGAGAGATCGACGTGAAAGGATGATGCTCGACCGCCGCGTCGATCCTGCCGACGGTTCCGTCAACCTTCAACGTCTCATGGATCACGCCGTCGTAATGACCCTTGCCTCGTCTGAACAAATGCAGGCTGTAATGATACCATCCGCCGTGGCGCATCCACTTGCCGAGAAAAAAGTTTTTTTTTCGAAACTCGAAAGCATTGTGGGGAGTCCCTTTTTTTAGGATCTCAAGCACGCGGTCGCGGAACTCAGGCGTCACCCGCTCGTCCGGGTCGATGTGCAGACACCAGTCGGAAGTGGCTTTGCTCGTCCCGAGATTCCTCTCGGTCGAGAAGCGGTAACCATCCCAGTGGTTCTGATAGACCTTATCGGTGTAGTGTCGGCAGATCTCAGACGTCCGGTCGGTGCTGTAGCCATCAAGGACCACGATCTCATCGACCCAGGGAGACACGCTTTGCAGTGTTCCCTGAACCAGGCTTTCGGAATTTTTAGTCATGATCACCGCGCTGATCGTCTCGCGGTCCTTGATCGGCGCGGACGAGGTCATGCCTGGGACCGGTGCAGCCTTTTCATTTCCCAGTATTTGGCGAAGGAGAGGAACTGATACATGCCGGAATTGACCGCCAAAAAGAGGCCGATCACGCCGTCCTTATGTCCCTGCTTTAAGAAGTAGGCACGCCAGAAACGGTCCACGGTCTTCCGGATCGTCGCAAAGAGTCCGATCTTTCTTTTCTCTCTAAACCATTTTTTGGCCTCGAGATCGGTCTGGCGGTCCAGCTTGGCGATCGCATCGGTAAAATCCCTATAAGTATAATGAAGGATATCGTTTTTGAGCGCGCCTCGCGGGTCTTTCATGTACGCCTGCGGATGCACTTCCGCCTGTTCGTCGTATCGGAACTCCCCTTTTTTAAAAAGACGCAGCTGCGCCGACGGGTACATGCCTCCGTAGCGCGCCCAGACATTACCCACGAAATTTTTTCTGGGGATGGTGTACCCGTTGCATGAGGGCTGGCTCGCCAAAAGTTCCGTGATCTCCCGTCGAAGCTCGGGCGTGACCCGCTCATCGGCGTCGAGACTCAGGATCCATGGGCGACTTGCGAGTCCATAAGCGAAGTTGCGGTGCTTTCCTTCGATATCCATTCTACGATTGTAAACTTTCGAAGTGAATTCTTCACAAATGGAGACCGTCGCGTCGCTCGACTCGTCATCTACGACAATGATCTCTTCGGCCCAAAGCGCCACGCTTTCGAGGCACTCCCGGATACGCGAGGCTTCGTTCTTGGTGATGATCACAACCGATAAGGGTATTTTTGAGTCCATGGATTTATTATTCTATAGAAATTCCAAAGCTTAAGCTATTTTTTTAAGCGCCTCGACTGCGGCCCGGACGGGGATCTCCGTAAGGCACCGGCGCTCGTGTAAACAAGGCGGAAAATGAAACTTGGCATAGCAGGGCCTACAGGGAACGTCGCGGATCAGAACCTGCCGCGGCGACGGGCCGCCAAAGGGCCCGTAAACCTTTTCGTCTACCGGTCCGAAGATCGAAACGGTCTTCACGCCCAAAGCATTGGCCAGATGCATCAGTCCGCCATCATTACATAAAAGCGCATCGCTCCTCAAAAGAAGGGCCGCGGCCTGGTCGAGCGGCGCAAACGAGACTGTGAGCGTTTTTGTTCTCATACGCGATCGGACGTTCTCTAAAAGTCCGGCCTCGGACCGATCGCCCAGAATAAGGGTCTTCAGCGGCGGCGTGAAACTCAGACAGAATTCATCCGCGGCGGCGGCGAATCGCTCGGGATCCCACTGTTTATAGAGCGCGTCCGCGCCCCAGCTGCGGCCTCCGCCGGGTGCCACTGCCAGAAAACGGTCGCTGTCATGCCATCCGTTCTTTTTTAGAAAGACCGCACTTTCTATCCGGGCCGACTCAGGCACATTCAAAGAGATGCGCGGCAGTTGCGCGGGCTTGCGGATCTTCATCAGATCCAAAAGATCGAGTTGAGTGACCGCAACAGACCTGCCCTCGTAACCCTCCAGACGGATCTTCCGAGTCAGAAAGGTCCCCCGGCGTTTGTAATCAAAGCCGACCCTTTCGCGAATGCCCAGGATCGCCCCAAAGAACCCGTATTGACGTCCGAGCGACAGATCAAGCATGGAATCGTACCGTTCTTCTTTGATGAGCGACAAAAAAGCCGACAGTTTACGATAAAAAAGGAACGGATGTTTTTTCCAAAGTTTACGGTAGCGGTCACGGTTAAACACATAGGTCTTGTCGATCGAGATGTCCATGCGTATCAGGTCCACGGTACGTTCATTGCAGAGAAAACCGATGCGCGAGACCCCCGCCTCTCTCAAAACCTCCGCCAAAGGCATGGTAAAAATAGCGTCCCCCACTCCGAACGGATTGACGATCAGGACCCGGCGGGCCGTTCTAGGATCCAGCAAGAAGCTCCTCCGCAAGGGCGCAGACTTTGGCGACGGTGATCGAAGCCATGAAGTCATGCACGGTCCTAGTGTTCGCGTTCCTGGGTCCCCATCGGATCGGATCGGAGCCTTCGGCTTCTTTCGAATAGAGCGCCACCACCGGCTTTTTCTGCATCCACGCGATATGGACCGGGCCGCTGTCAGAAGAGATGAGGATCTTGACCTTTGGATGAGCGAGAAAAGCCTTGAGCTGCCTCAAATCCAACCGCCCCGTAAGATCAAGCGGAGCCGTCACGGCGCAACGGATCACCGCTTCGGCCGCCGCGGCTTCCTCGGATCCGCCGATCAAGACAACGCTAAAACCTTTTTTTTGAAAGTGCGCCGATGCTTCCGCAAAACGCTCCGGCGCCCAACGCTTGGCCGGATTGCTTGTTCCGGGATGGATGACGATAAGTCTTTCTCCGGCATTCTCCTCGACCAAAAGCGCGTCCACAAAACTGAGCGACTCTTGATCGACGGAAAGAGTCAGATCTTCATCCCAGCTCTTATCCGTCACGAGACCTACGAGAGCAAGATTCGAATCGATCTCATGCCGTCCAGTCTTCTTATCGTTCAAAGAACGCGTCAAAAAAAACCCCCACTTCCTTCGCCAGCCGATGCGCGCCGGGATCCCGGCCAAAAAAACCGAAAGATGCACCCATTTTTCAGGATTGGATACGACCGCAAGATCGAAATGGCCCCGGCGAATCTCCCGACGAAACTCTCTTCTTGAGGAGCCGCTCTCCTTCAGTTTGGTTGCGTCTATGAGGATCACTTCATCAAGGTCCGGATGCTCGTTCAGAAGCCCATCGAGAGAACGGTCCAGCGCCAGCGTGATCCAGGATTTAGGATAGGCTTGCCTTAGAACGCGGATGGCCGGGAGGTTCATGAGCACGTCGCCCATGCGGTCGGTACGGATAAAAAGGATCCGGTCAAATCTCTTCACGAATGAGGCGCGAGCCTGCGGATAGCCCAAGCAAACCCCACGACGATCCACAAAAGATTTACAAGAAGAATGGACTGAAGATCCGTGTCAAAAAAACTGTGAATAAGGAAAGCGAGGGCCCCAAACGCCAGAGAAGTTCCCGCGGATCTTAAGTAAGGATCAAGGTTGCTGCGACCGAGAAATACTTTAAAAGAGACAAGAAGAAAATAGATCATTGCCGCCAGAAAACTCAAAAGCCCCAGAAGCCCCGTCTCCGCCGCGATCTGCAGATAACCGTTGTGGGCGTATTGGAAATCGGAAGAGTCTGTCTTGTAGGAGGGCTCGTTCTTCGAATAGGTGTTGACCCCCAGACCCAAAAGTGGGCTCTTGTGGATCATCCGGATCGCTTCCCCCCAGAGCTGGCTCCTTTCGCTGAACACGCCGCCGCGCGGATTCCAGACCGAGTGGACCCTCTGCTTGATCAAGGGCGGCGAAAAAAAGACCGCCCAGATCAAAATAACGAAAAAAGCGCCCGTGACGACCCTGCTTTTTTTGATAAGGCCCATCAAAAAAGCCGTGATCAAAAAAGCGAACCAGCCCGAACGAGAATAAGAACCCAAGAGCGCTATGAGCGTCATCGCGAAACCCGCAAGATACAGAAAGTATTTTTTTTTCGACAAAAAATGAAGGCCATCTAGCTTCATCCCCAAGAAAAGGATCCCCGTGAGCGATAGGTATGCCGAGAAATCATTCGCGTGCTTGAAAGGCCCCGTCAACCGGCCGCTTTCCCCGAAATAAGCCGTCATCTGCCTGCCGTTAAAAAAATCCCGGCCGGTCGACCCCTGAAAAAAAGCGTCCACTGCGAGAACGACCGCCGTGATAAAAAACCATGGATACAATTTCCTGAGCTTCTCCGGAGAGTCCAGCGTATAAATGATCCCCGCGCACAGGGCCACTTGACGGACGACCTTCAGGACCCCCTGAAGAGATTCCGGCCAAAAATTTGTCTGGCTAAGCGACAAAAGATTCATCAGCAAGTAAAGCAGAAGCAGCGCCAAAAAAACGTCTCTTAAACCCGCGGTCTCTTTCGATCGCCAAAGCGACAGAAAAAAAAGTCCGATAAAAAAACTCGAAAAAATGGCAAAGAGGGTGATGGAGATCGCCGCGGCGGGGAGCATGGGAAAGAGAAGATAGTAGGCCAGCTGACGGGTCTCAATACGCATTTTTTTTAGTGATGAAGGTCATAAAAATGATCTTGAGGTCTAAAAAAATCGACCAGTTCTCGATATAGTAAAGGTCGAATTTGGTCCGCTCCTCGATGGAAGTATTGCCTCGGAGGCCGTTGACCTGGGCCCACCCTGTGATCCCGCTGCGGATCGTGTGGCGCGCCATGTACCGGGGGATGTCTTCGCGGAATTGACTCACAAAAAAAGGCCGCTCGGGTCTTGGACCCACGAGGCTCATGTGGCCCACGAAAACATTCCAGAGCTGTGGGAGCTCATCGAGGTTGTTTCGCCTCAAAAAGGAGCCAAGTTTCGTACGGCGCGAATCGTTCTCGGTCGTCCAGACCGGGCCCGTGATCTCTTCCGCGTCGGGTCGCATGGTCCTGAATTTGTAGAGCGTAAAGATCCGGCTGTCTTCCCCGATCCTTTTTTGACGATAAAAAACAGAGCCTCGCGAGTCAAGTTTTACCAGAATGGAAAGAAGCAGGAAAACCGGCAGAAAGAACAAAAGCGCCGCGGCTGAAAGGACCAGGTCCATGGTTCTTTTCAAAAAACGGTTTTCCCAGTCTCCGAGAGGCGAATCCGAAAAAGATAAGAGGGGCACGCCTCCCAAATGGGAAACGGTCATCTTCGAAGCGATGAGCCCGAACATGTCCGATATCCAGCGAAAGGAAACCATTTCCTTTTCGCACTGGGCGATCGTTTTGAGGACGGTCTCGACAGGAAGTCCCTGCTTGGCCAAAACAACTTCATGAATGTCCTTGTGCGTCTTGAGAATCTCCGGCAAATCCTTCATCGAGCCCAGGACAACCGCACCCTCGAGGGTCTCCCCGATGTTGAGGCTCTCATCGAGGATGGAGTTGATCCGCGCGCTGAAGCGCGGATGCTTCCGGTAAAAATGCATAAGCTTTCTCGCGTGTTCGTCAAAACCGATGATGAGGATATTCCTCAGGCTCCCGCGCCTGCGGTCGATGTCCATGATAAAAAAAACAAGCGCGGCGCGGGCCAGCGAGACTCCCAGGGCCAACACCAACCCCGCGATGACGAGGTACGTCCGCGAATAACTGAAATCGCGGAGAAAAAACGTGATGGCCATGAGGACCAAGACGCTCGCGGCAACCGCTTTGAAGACCCTCATCACTTCTTGAGAAAACGTCCAAAGTTTTCCGAGTTGGTAAAGACCGTAGAACCTGAGAAAAAAGATCAGGATCAGCGTGATCGGAATAAAAGACCGGTGATAGATCGAATAATCCGGCTCTCCGAGCTTGCTCAAAAAATAATGGCTCGAGAATCGGATCCAGAAGACAGCGTGAAGCATGGCCAGGATCACCAGCGCGTCGACCAGCATTTGAGTCCAGGGCATGAAGGAGTCGCGCCGGCGCCTGCGTGGGATTACCGTTTTCATGAGGCCTCCAACAGGCTCTCCGCCGCGGCCTTCATCTGGTCTTGAAAACGAGCCCGGCCAAAACGCACCGCGTTGGCCCTGGCATCCACAGGATCCCACGAGGACGTCTCAAAACGTTCGATCGCGTCGATCAAAGCGGTCTCTGTCTGTTCATTAAAAAAGATCCCTGTCTTTTCGTTGACGGTCTCAAGCGCGCCCCCGCGGCCGAAGGCGATCACCTGCGTGCCGCAGCACTGAGCTTCGACGGGCACGATCCCGAAATCTTCCTCTCCGGGAAACACAAGCGCCCTTGCCTTGCGGTATTGATCGCGGATCCTCTCATCCGGCTGCCAGCCCAGGAACTGGATCCCGGGGCCCGCCGACCTTTGGAGAGCCGCCTTCTCAGGTCCGCTCCCGATCACGATCAGTTTGCGCTTCATCCGCGTGAAAGCGCGCACCGCCAGATCCGTTTTTTTGTAAGGAACGAGCGCCGAAACGATCAAATAAGGGTCCTCTCTCACCACGGACGGATCCGGCGTAAAAAAATCCGTGTCCACGGGAGGATAGATCACATCGGCGTCGCGTCCGTAATGATCGCGGATGCGGTTCTTCACATGCTCCGAGATCGCGATGAATCGATCCACCCGCACGCTCACACGCGCGTCCCACTCCTTGAGCCGGTTCAAAAGAAAACGAACCACCGGCTTCGCGGGCACGTTCAGCCCCCCGAAATAATCATCAAAAAAACCCCAAGCGTAGCGCATGGGCGTGAAACAGTAGCATAGATGCCTGCAACCCCGGTTCTTTCTGATGCCTTTGGCCACACAGTGACTCGTGGAGATCACCAGATCGAAATCGCGAAGTTTGAAAGACTCGATCGCCGTTGGAAAGAAGGGCAAATAATACCGGTAGCCCGAAAAAATATTCGGAAGCCTCTGGACCGGTGAAACTCGGATCTCATGCTTCAAAAGGGACGCCGAGATGTTGGTTTTCTCAAGAAAAAGCGTGTGGATCGGAGCCTCGGGATAAAGTTCCGAAAGCGCCTCGAGGCATTTTTCTCCGCCACGCATGCCGTTCAACCAATCATGAGAGAACGCGACTTTGATCCCCGCGACCGCGCGGTTCAACTTCCGAGGACCCTTTCGTAAACTCCGACGGTCTCTTGGGCCGTTCTCTTCCAGGAAAATTGACGCGCCCTCTCCGATCCCCTCTTCGACATTTCTTTCCGTAAGTCCCTATTTTTCAAAGTATTATATAGAAGCTCAGAAAGAGCGTCAACACGATCAGGGTCGAAGACCTTCCCTGCGTCTCCAACCACCTCCGGTAGGCTCGCCCGGTTGGAAACGAGTACCGGAACGCCGCAGGCCATGGCCTCCAGCGCCGGAAGGCCGAAACCCTCATAAAAAGAAGGTAGGACAAAAACCTCGGCCATCGAGTACAGGGCCGCTAGCTCCGGATCGGACAACTCTCCCAGGTAATTCACGAACGAGTGTTTACGGATACATTCCATGATCTTGGGGTATTTGGGATCCGGACGACCCACGATGACAAGGTCGTGCGGTAGCTTCTGTTCCCGGCGGACCGTCTCCAGCGCTTCGATCAATCCCTCGACGTTCTTGTGGGGCTTGAGGCTCCCCACAAAAAGAACAAAAGGATTTTTCAGACCGTGTTTCCGGCGCACGTTTTCCAGCACATCCGCGTCATCGATCCTTCCGAGATGGGAAGAGACCGCCTCCGGGATCACGGTCACCCTTTCACGCGAAATTCCGGGGAAACGTTCGAGCAGGTCGGACCGGGTATTCTCTGACACCACGATCACGGCACAGGCTCTTTTTTCGACGCCTTTAAAGAGCCACGAAGCATACGCGCGGCCAAGGCCGGAGCGCAGCGCCTGAGGATCACGCAGGTAGATAAGATCATGGACCGTTGTTACGAGTTTGCCGGGAGAAAAAAATGGAACATTGAAATGGGGTACGTGCAGAAGATCCGCGCCCAGCGAACGAAAAGGGATCTCAAACTGTTCCGCGGGGCCGTAAATTCCAGAAAAAGTTCTCTGAAACTTAGAACAGCGCGAGGATGCGGCGGCGCGCTGCAACGATCCCTCGAAATTTGGACCCGAAAGGAAGGTGAAATCGATGCCAAAGTCCTCTTGAATCAAGGCCGCCGAAAGCTCCGAAACATACCGACCGATGCCCGCATGCTTCCACATCCGGGCATCCAGCACGACCCGCCGAGGCCGACTCACGAAACGCTTTCTTCGGCCTTTAAGCGTTCCTCAAGCAAGCTCAAGACATTCTCCGGTCGAATGCCTGACATGCAGGGATGGCCCGGAACAACGCAGGTCTTGAGCCCACACGGAGAACAGTCCACGGGGTGCCGAAATACGGAGGCTCGTTCGGAGAGCGGCCTCCATTCTTCGAAACGGTTGGTTCCGCTGAAAAGAAAGATCGAGGGCACGCCCAAGACCGCTGCAATATGCGTGGGACCGGAATCGGGACCGATAAAAAAATGAAATTTTTTGATCGTGGCGCATAGCTCGCGCAGGGATGTTTTTCCCACAAGATTCACGCAGTGGGGTAACCGCCGGCACACTTCCTCCAAATCCTTCTTACCGGATGAATTTCCTACCAGGACGACTTTGAAATCGGGAAATTTAGACCCGAATCGTTCCAAAAAATCGATCGCCAGCTCCGCCGGCCAGTCTTTGGAAACGGTCCCGGCGCCCCATTGAAAACCGACCCATTTTTGCTTTCCGCCAAGACCCACCGACGCCAGGATCTTTTCGGCGCGCAATTCCTCATCTTCGGTGAAGTAGAGCCGGGGTTTGAGGGACTCGGTCCGCACACCGAGGGGCCTCAAAAGATTGGCGGCTCGATCGCGCTCGTGGATCCTTTCGCGATAATGCACTTCTTTCGTCAAAAAGAAGCCGCCCCCGGTAATTCCGTATCCGATGCTTTCACGGACACCGGAAAGGCGAAGCGTGAAGTTCTCCCGGAGATCCCCTCTTAAGGCGATCCCCAGATCGAACCGCTTTTTCTTCAAGAGCCGGATCAAGCCGAAGAAGCCCGGGCTATTTGGATCTTTTGGAGCGTCCTTTCGACGAAACCAGGGAGCGTCAAATAGGATGACTTCGTCCAAGAAGGGATTGCCCGACAAAAGAGGCGCCGCCCAGCTCGAGGTCAAAAAGCTCACCCGCACGCCGGGAAAATTTTCTTTGAGAAGTTTCGGGACTCCGGTCGCCAAGAGCACGTCTCCGAGATGGTCCATCCGAACGATGAGTATGTTCTTGAAATTCCGATTCAAATGGGGTTTGCGCAGCCTCAAAAGCCACAGAACGAAATAACCCACCCCGTCCAAGAGGCTCGCCAAGAGGATGTATCTTTTCTTTCTGAAGACGTATTTCACGGACCCGTGAACCGATAGCGCGCCAAAGCGGCCAAAGCCTTGAACCCATCAAGCCAGCCGATCTTTTTTCCTTCGTGAAACGAGCGTCCTTTATAGGAAATGGGCGTCTCCAGGATCTTTTCACCGGACTTGAGGATCTTGGCGGTCAACTCCACTTCGATCTCGAACCCTGACGATTCGAGGCGGAGCCCCTTAAGCGTCTCGGCGCTGAAGAGCTTATAGCAAGTTTCCATGTCCGTCAGCTTCGAGCCGTAAAGAATATTCGTAAAGGACGTCAGACAATAATTAACGAATCGGTGCCAGCCGGAGGTCACTTTTTTGCCTTCCAGGAACCTTGAACCGTAAACCACCGCCGCCCTCCCCTGTCTAAAGGGATCGAGAAGCTTCGGATAATCCTTAGGATCGTATTCAAGATCCGCGTCCTGGATGATGATCGCTCGGCCTCTGGCATGAAGAATGCCGGTGCGTATGGCTTTGCCTTTGCCGCGATTTTGCTCGTGAAAGAGCGCTGTGAAGCCCGCTTTGCCGGCATACTCGTCGCGTACGAAATCTCGGGTGCCGTCAGTGGAACCATCATCCACGATGATGATCTCCTTATCGACGGGCACCGCGCGCACGAGGTCCACGATCTTCCCGATGGTATTCTTTTCGTTATAAACCGGGATGATGACCGAAAGCTCAGGCAAGCCGGCATTTTGCGCCGCAGGAGCGTTCACGGCGCGTGTCTTTCGACGATGCGGACGATCCTCTCGGCGGCGTGTCCGTCGCCAAAAGGGTTTTTCCACGTGTCTTTTTTTTCCATCATCCGGCGGGCGCATCGCAGGATCTGTGAAGGGTCGCGACCCGCGATCAGATTGGCTCCGACCCGCACCGTTTCGGGTCGCTCCGTAGTGGTCCGAAGAGTCACGCACGGGACCCCCAGGATACAGGCCTCCTCCTGCAGGCCGCCAGAGTCCGTCAGGATGAGCCGCGCCGAATGCTCCAGTCTCAGAAAATCCAGAAAACCGACCGGTTTCATGGGAACGACCCCGCGCGGATAGCGGAGACCGAACTGCCTGATCTTTTTTTGAGTGCGGGGATGAACGGAGAAGAGAACGGGCTTCTTAAATTCCTCGACCACCCGCCTTAGGCCCTCCAGGATCGCCGCAAGCGACCCTTTTTTATCGACGTTCTCCTGTCGATGAAGCGTCATCAGAAAATATTGCTTCGGTCCCGGCGTTCCTTTGGGAAAAGATCGCATGAGAGCCAGCCGCAGATTTTGCCGGACGGCGTCAACGATCGTGTTTCCGGTCACAAAGATCTTAGAAGACTGAATGCCCTCGCTTCGAAGGGTGCGCGCGGATCCGGGCGTCGGAGCGAACAAAAGATCGGACAGATGGTCTGAGAGCACACGGTTGGTTTCTTCCGGCATCGCGCGGTCATAACTTCGGAGACCCGCCTCCACGTGCCCGATCTTGATCCCCGGCATTTTTGAGGCGGCGAGGGTCGCGGCCAAAACCGTGTTGGTGTCACCCTGCACGAGAATGACGCGCGGCTTCCGCTCCATGAGGATCTTTTCGACCGCCTGCATCATCCGTCCTATGTGGTCCGCGTGCCGATTGCCGACGGATCGGATCCGCAGCTGGATCCGCGGCGGGCGCAGACGCAGATCGCGGAAAAATATACGATCCATCTCGAAAGAATAGTGCTGGCCCGTATGGACCGCGAAGACATCAGCGCCACGGGATTCATAAGCTCTCAAAAGCGGCGCCATTTTGATGATCTCGGGACGGGTCCCTAAAATAAGGGCGATGGGTCGCTTCAATTAAAGAGCCTTTTTTTTGAAGGGAACTTCTTAAAGATCTCGGACATCCGATCCGCGGCAAGCTCGATCGAGAATTGCTTCGAGCGTTCATACGCGGCCTCGGCCATACGCCTTCGGAGCGGTCCGTCGCCGGCGTAGGCTGAAAGCGCCTCGGCGATCTCTTCCTCGTTCTCGGGATCGACGATGAGCGCGGTGTTACCGACCACTTCCGGCAACGATGACCGGTTCGAAACGACGCCGGAAAGACCGCACTTCATGGCCTCGAGAGCCGTCAAACCGAAGCCTTCGTAAAGTGAAATCGTAACATAACCCAAAGCGCTATTGTAGAGATTAATCAGGCTCTTTTCATCGACGTAGCCGAGAAAACGGACCCCATCGGCCAGTCCGCGTTCACGGACGAAATCAGTCAGCTGGCGTTCGGAACCGGCGGGCTTTCCGGCGATCACGATCGAGAAATCGACCCGGCCCCTTTTTTTTAGGATCTCATAAGCCCTGAGCAGTCTCAGGAAATTTTTCCTCGGCTCCAGGCTGCTGACGGCGATAAAAAAAGGTTGTTGGATCCCGTACGCCTTCAGAGTCTCTTCCGAAGCCTTCGGGTCCGTTTTTTTTTGGAAAGAAGCTCCCGCGGCCAAAGGCACGACCCGGATCTTTCTTTCGTCCAAACCGATCAGCCGCACGAGATCCTTTCGGGTCGACTCGGAGCTTGCGACGACACTTTCCGCTTTTTTGACGTTCGCGGGAAGCCACCGGGTCCAATAAAATCGCGCGGCGGGGCGGACATTGCGCGGATAGATCAAACCTATCAAGTCGTGCACCGTCACCACGCGAGGACACGGCGCCACCGGAGGGGACGAAAAACCGGGGGTGTACAAAACATCGACTTTGTCTTTTCGGGCCTTTAAAGGCAGCTGACAGGTTTCCCAGAGGATCCTTCTGGCGGTATTCATATTTCCGCCGCCGGGCGGGCGGTAAAGATGGTACGTGTCCGACGGGCTGCCGCGCGATCGAAGCGCCTGCGTTAGATTTTGGGCAAAAACACCGATCCCGGTCATTCCGGGACAAACCGAGGAATGATCGATCCCGAGGATCACCGCGTGAGGACTCCGAGGATCATGAGAGGCCGCTTGAGCAGAAAATTGCGCTTGACCCTTTCTTCATAGTAATAACGCGCTTGAAAATGACCCACGGGCGCCAGGATCTTTTCCCACGCTTCTTTTGTCAAGAGACGCTCATCCCCAAAGTCCTTGTGCCTGTAATAAACGCTCGGCACGCTGAAAATAAACGTCGGGCTGACCTTGAGGAGCGCCGCGCCCACGGTCCGGATGTCCGCGTCCCCCATGTGCTCGAGAACTCCTTGTGAAAAAGACGCGTCAAATTCATCGGGAGCGAAAGACAGGTCGAGGAGATCCTGTTTCACGAACCGGACGCGAGCGTTCCACTCTCGGCTGATCTGGGCCGCTTTCGCCAGAACCCCCTCATCACGGTCGCAGGCGACGACCTCAAGACCGGCCATCGAAAAAAAAGTCGACATGATCGCCGATCCGCAACCGGCTTCAAGTATTTTCCGGGGCCGTCTCGACAGGATCTGTTTGAGGAATTCCGCGTGAATAGACAAGTGCCTCAAAAAATAATCCACGCCTCCCGCCCCCGCGTAAAAATGACCCCAGGATCCTGCGCTCATCGAGCCTCCTTCGATCGGTTTCTTTCCCAATGTTTGACCCGCCGGATAAATTCATAGTAGCCCGAAAGGACGCAGTAGATCCATCCTTCCGTCCCATCACGGAATCCCTGTTTGAAAAAATAGAGAGAAAAAAATCGCGCCAACGGGCGGACGCCCATATCAAAAAAGCCCGACTTCCGGCCCGGCGAAGGCGCCGGTTCCAGTGACGTGTACAACTGCAGTCTTCTCAAGTGCTCTCCGATCGTCTGGAACGAGAAATGGCTGAGCTCGTTCTTTAAAATACCGGTGTTTCCTTCGATGATCGGCCGCTCGTGAACGGGTCCTTCAAAAAGGACACGGCCCTTGCGAAATAAACGCGCCGGCCGGTCATCCTGAAGTCCCGAAAAACGAAAATCTTTCCCAAAAAGACGCGTTCTACGCCGGATCCGAAACGCGTTTTCTTTAGCGCCGGAGCCCACGATCCTGCGGATCTCCGCGGACAGTCCGGGAGACACCTCCTCATCCGCGTCCACCGACAAGGCCCAGACTCCCGAGACCCTGCCGAGCGCCGCGTTCTTCTGCGAGGCAAAGTCATCGAATTTCCTCTCAAAAACTTTTTCGGTGAACCGTTTGGCCAGCGACACGGTGGCGTCGCGGCTGCCCCCGTCCAAGACGATGATCTCATCCGCGAAAGAAAGAGACCGGAGACACCGCTCGATGTTCTTTTCTTCGTTCAGGGTGATCACAAAGGCCGAGAGCGTCGTCATCAAAGACCTTCCGAGACCGCGAAAATTTCCCTGTCCGTGCGCCGCCGAGGACGTCCGCTTTGGGCGAAGCGTCTCGTCAAAGCCGCGGGCATTCTTAAAAAAGCCCATGCATTTCCCCAGGCGAACTCAGGACGGCCTTTCAACAAAAAATAAAAAACTCTCGGAAAAAATAAAATTGTATGGGACAGAAGCAAGGCCGGATCCGACACGTTCTTCCAGACAAAAAGACAGAGATTGCGCTGGTTGATCGCCAGGAGCTTGGCAGATCCAAAATGCTTCCCAAAAGTCGCCTGGCCTTTATGGTAGACGCGGCTTTGGGGCGCGTAATAAGAACGATACCCTTCCTTCCAAGCGCGAAAACACAGGTCCGTATCTTCCACGGTCCCGGGCAGATACAGATCGTCAAACCCGCCCAACTCCAGAAAAATGCTCCGTCTGAATGCCCCGAAACCCGCCGCCATCGTCAGGCCCGGCAGTCCGATCTTTTTTTCATAGCCCGGATAACGTGTCATTCCCCATGGAAAACCGTGACGGAAACCCAGTTTCGACAATCCCCCCTCATAACGTCTTCCGTCGAAGGTTTCGGCGCGTGGCGCTGCCAAAAAAGCGTCATCCCGATCCTCGAATACCTTGACCAGAGGATCCAAAAAATCAAATTCTACTTTGATGTCATTGTTAAGAAGGACCACGATGTCCGCACGGCTTTGATGCACAGCCTCGTTAAAGGAGCACAGCACACGGTTCTTAAGACGCAGCACCTTCACATCCCTGAAATTATTTTTTAGAAGCTCAAGACTGTCGTCGGTGCTGTCGTTGTCGATCACGGTCAGCGCGCACGGATGCCTTGAGCGCTTCGAAGCCTCCACGATCGACGGCAAACACTCGATCAAAAGAGCCGAGCCGTTGTAATTGAGCACAAATATTTCTAATTCCATGAGTTCACACGACCGTTTTGCGGCTCCTCAGAGGATCTCATAAAGCACGTAACGTGTTCCCCTGCTTTCGATCCGAAGTATTTCCTTGAATACGTTATTTTTATCATCGCCTTCCTTCAGGAATCGTGTCAACCGATAGCGTGGCTCGGAGAGTTCCGGACCCGGAACGATATCAGTGTCCAAAAGATGAGTGAACCCTTCGCCTTTCAGAAAACCCGCGAGTTCACCTGACGAGGTCATGCCATCCGCGTACCGGTTCATGCGATAAAGATCAGCTTCCAGTACGAACGGGTTATCAAAATAAAATCCCCGGAATTCACCCACCGACAGGATCTTGTCCGACGGAGCCAAAGAACGATTGATCGTCTGGGCAGCAAAAAAACTACGCTCTTTGTGCCTCAGGTAGAATCCTCTGTCTCCGTGGAACAATAGAAAAAAAGCATCCTTAAAATGATACACGGAGAAAAGGCTTTGTATCAAAAATACCGCGCCCAACAAAGACCCGACGACGCTCTTCCACAACTTCGAATTATCCTGCGACACCCCGTTCAGCCAATGCCCGGCGGCGCAGGCAAAAAACGTCAGGGCCGGCAGAAAAAAACGGATGTTGGGATCGGTCCGGAACCACAGAAGCGTATATCCCGCGCCAAAAAAGATCACGGATACGAGCCAGACGGGACGTGACCGCGTAAGGAATAAGGCGGGCAGCGCGATCAAGTACATCATTCCGAGCTGTTCGCCGCCAAAAAGATGGGGACGCATCGTCAATTGCCAGGGAAGCAATAAAAATTCTCTCCATCCGCGAGAACCGCCGTGCAATAAGTAAGTAGGATCGCTCCATCCGTGACCCCCGAAGAATTCCGGATAGAACGGATACACCGGATTCCCCCGAAGCGCCCAAGATCTCAGGTACCAGACACTGCCGGAGACAAAAAATGCCACGGTAAAAATAATAAGTCCTTTCGAGACCGCCAGGCGATCCTTTCTTCTGATGAGCTCATAAAAAAACGCGGCGGCAACGACCGGGAGGATCAAAAGACCGAATAATTTGACGGACGCGGCGAATCCTGCGAAAACGCCGCCTAGCGCAGCCCAAACCATCAACCTCTCGCGCAGAAAATAATAAAAAGCGTAGAACGCCAGAAAAACGTAAAGCGCCAGCGCGTTGTCCACGTAAGCGAAGGACGCCTGAATGAAAACCACGGGAGTCAGCGCATAGACGGCCGCTCCGTACAGAGCCGTTTTTGTCCCGGCTTCACGCTTGAGAAATGCCGCGATCGCCAGACACGTAAAAACATAGGTCGAGTAGTGAAAAAGCTTGGCCAGAGAATCCCCCTCAAGAAGGAGCCCGAGCGTGAACAGCATGTGCATGAGATACGGCCACAGAGAATTGCTCGAATAGGGCACTTCATAAACTACGTGGGCTCGTACATAATTCTTAGGCTGCATGAGGTGATAACAAAGCTCGTCCTGGCCGATGGCGGGAGCCAAAGCGCCACAGAGTGTCAATCCAAAAACGACAAAGATCAGGACAAAAAGACTTTGATCCCAAAAACCGGATCCGCGCCAGAAGCGTCCCGCCGCCGCGAACAAGTTCTGAGCCATACCAAAGAACGGACGAGTCCCGAACGCCAGGAGTACCGCGGTGATTCCGATAAAGATCTGCCGGTTTAAAAAACCTGCAGACCCCACGATAAAGACCGTGTAACCCAGAAGACCCAGGCCCAACCCGGGGAGAAGCGCCCAGGAGTCCGCGGCGCTCCGCTTAAGCGGCGCCAAAAAACCAAAAAATCGCTTTGTGGTGCCAGTCATGCCGATGAGTAAGGCCGCCCAGAGGATCAGCGCTTTCATCTCAGCCATCCCGACATCGCGGTCCATTTGTGAAGAATGAAGATCTTAAAATACGCCGTCATCACCAAAAGAATCCAAAGGATCGTAGCTGTTTTTTTTATTTTTTCGAAAAAAGACATGCGCCGCACCCCAAAAGGGATAAAAAGCTTACCCACGCTCCCACATAAAAAGAGCTCGGTTCATACACAAAACGTATCTCATGCTTGCCGGACGACAGCTTCACACCCCGGAAAGCCCCTAGAATCCTTTGGATCGGCGCCGAACGACCGTCCACAAAAGCCTTCCAGCCTGGATACCACACGTCACTCAAAATAAGCATGTCCCCTTCATCGGCTTCGGCATTGACTGTGACCCGTTGAGGGGTGTATTCGCGAACTTCGGCTTCCCGAGCCTGATCCACCCGTTCAGGATCGCCCACCAACGCCCGGCTCAAAGCCGATCTGTTTTCATACAGAACATCCCCATTTTTTTTAGATTCCAAAAGCCGTCTGAACCCATCGACCCCATCCAAAGATTCCTTTTTGTAAGCCAGAACAAAACGCACATTCAAAAGATCGAGGATTCTTTTATTCTCTGTCCAGCTTTTCTGCGAAGTCGGGATCGTTCCCGTCGAATTGTCCACCCCGCCGACTGTTTTCAGGGCCTCCCGATAGGCATCGATCACAAGCGGTGAATAAATGCCAGCGCTCGAGATCCCAAAAAGAAGATTCGTATTGGGAAACCACCTGGGTGGCTCTATGGGAAATCCAGGAGCTTGGAAATCGGGGCTCCGATATTCAAATATCCTGAACAAACCTTTCTCTTCGCGAATCCTTTGAATCACGGAATCCGCCTCAACAGTTTCCGCCGGAGCCGCCGCCGCTCTAAAGCCGCCCAAGACCGGCAAACCACCTCTAGCGGTATAATTAGTAGGGCTCGACACCCCGTGATACAAAAAAAGATCGAGCGTGATCAAGAGGATCGCCAAGGTAAAAAGACGGGATCTTCTTTGATCCGTGTGCTGGCATAAAAAAAACGCCAGGGCAAAGAACCACGTCGCTCCGGGCACCCATAAGATCGTATTGCCTGTGCTAAATGACGTCCTCTCGACGAGAAACTCAAGGGCTCCGCCAATCCTTTCAAAATAAATATTAGAAGTATGGATGTGTCCAAATTTTCCGACGATATGGGAACGGACATATTGCTCGGCCAAAGAAACGATCTCCGCCGAAAAATATCGGGGTGCAATGAATGCTGCGACCAAAAGACCAAAAGCCGTAACAAAAACGCTTTTGATCAGCCATGAAAATTTCCTAAGTGTGATGAATCGATCCCAGCCGATACCCGTCAGAAGCGCCAGGATAAAAGAAACTAAAAACATCGCCTTCGCGGGTCCTCTCAAGAAATAAAAATGCGTCATTTTTAGAATGGTCACAAAAAACCGATTATGCTCTCCAAGAGCTATAAAAAAAAGAATGGCAGCGCCCCCTGTGAGGAATTTCACACGTCCATCGGCTTTCCACGCGCCGAGGGCCAACACAGAGAAACAAAACGGCAGAACACCCAGATAAAAATCAAACCCAAGGAATGTGGAGAATCCAGGGTAAAAAAAAGTAGCTAGACTAAATGGATTAAGCGACTTCTGCAACGCGAACTCAAGCGGTGCTTGCGATCTTGCCGTAAATCCCAGAAGTTCGAGGGTCGGCAAGATCTGCGCCGCGGCAAGACCTAGGCCCGCCACCCACGCTCCCATAAAATACACACTCACCCGTTTTTTTTCCAAGGTTGATCGGCTCTTTAAAAGATAAAAAAAATAGCCAGCGCAAGCTAAAAAAAGATAAGGGCCCCAGGGCATATACCCGCCAAGAAAAAAAAGTCCTAGTGACAGGGCCAAACAAGCCGAACGACGCCAGCGATCCGTACCGTTAAACAAACGACCGATAAAATAAAGACACCAAGGAAAAACGCAGAACGTTCTTAAAGACGCAAGACCATACGCCATACCTGAACTGGAGTTTGAGAAAAGAAAAGTGAGCGCCGCCAGGGTCGCACCTTCCGGACTCACGCGAAGTTGTATTGCCAAAAAATAGACGCCAAGCGCCGTCAACGCGAAATAAAAGATAAATCCGGTGTGATATGCCAGCGGAAACGGCAGCAGAAAAAAAAGAAGCCCTTGAATTGGGTGTAACGCCCCGATCTGTCCTTCCGCCAGAAGCGGAAACCCCGCACCCATCTCCGGAGCCCAAAGGGGCAAAGAAAGATGCCGGATCGATCCATGGAGGTAGGACGCCCATGGATAGAACTGTTCTCGGTAATCTCCGGAATAAAATCCCTCACCCCTAAAAAAAATCGGTCCGAAAAAAAACAGGAGTCCGAGTCCGAGCGCCATGGGAAACGGCCAAAGTTTTTTAAGCACGCCGGGTTGCCTCTCGAAAGACGCACAGCCGTCGGCCCTGGTTCTCATGGATATCTTTGGCGATCTCAGCGTATGACTCGGCAAGACGTACCCAACGACAAGGCACACCAAAAACTTCGGTAGAGACCGCTATTTTTTTTGTTTCTAAGAACTCGCCCATAGGATCCACCGCAGATTCCACTCCGCGCTCGAGGTCGCGCGCATACAACGTATAGCTTCGTATTTCTTCACGACCCGTCTCATCGATATAAGGCCCCCGGAATTCCTTATGCACGCGATACGGCGCCCGTTCAGCCTCCTCCACATAATGGACAAACGTGAGAGCGCCTTGATAACCGAGTCCCAGGATGAACATTTTGGCTTTCTTGCGGTGCAAAAAATCAAAAGGCGAATCCGGCCCAAAGGAACTTCGGTTCTCGAGTCCGCAGAGAAAACCCTGCTCCTTGCCCCACACCGCGAAGGAGTGGATCGGATGCCGAGTCCTCCGAAAGTCTTTTCTTAGAAGCGCCGCTTTGGACAAGGCTCCGGTTCGGGATGGGCTTCGCCGAAGATCAAAAGGTTTGCCCTCGCAAAAGTCGAAGTTAAAGGTCGGTAAAAGAAGCGTTCCCGAGGGGCCGAGCTTGGCCTGCAGCGCCTCAAGAAACTCATTCGTTGAAAAACTCGCCCCACGCGAGAGAGCCTGGAGCCCAAGCCCCGTCAAGTCCGAAGACACCAAAAGAATGTCTCCCGGCTCGACGGGGATGGCGCCTAAGACCGCGGCCAAAAAATCCGAAGAGCTTACCCCTTGCATCCTCGCTAAGCGCTGGCGGTCGATCTTACCCTGACTGTTTCTGGGGATCGTCGGGACGATCACCACCTCCGAAGGGACTTTGTAAAACGGCGCTTTAGTTTTGTAATGATCCTTGAGGGTCTGGCCATTCAGCGCCCCTTCATTCTTTAGAGCGACATAAAGTCTGATCTTTTCACCCAAGGTCTCGTCCGGCGTTCCTACAGCCGCCGCTTCACGGACTCCCGGAAACTCGAGAGCCATTGACTCCACCTCCGCGAGGCTCACGCGGCGGCCACCCACTTTGATGAATAGTTTTTTTCTTCCGGTGACAAAAAGATCCCCGTCACCGTCAACGTAGCCTAGATCCCCGGTAAAAAGACGCCCGTCACGCAAGGCGCGGCCAGTCTCTTCGGGGCGTTTCCAATAACCACTCATCACATTCTCGCCGCGGATTACGATCTCGCCTTCCTCGCCGGACGCGCAAACTTCGCCTTGTTCATTAAGAATTTTAAGCTCTACGCCTTGAAGCGGTCTCCCCGCAGAGGCCGGTTTTTCGCCGACAAGCGCCGGGTCGAGATAACTGATGCGCGGCGAGGCTTCTGTTTGCCCGTACATTAGAAAAAGTTTTTTTCGAGGAAAGGTCTCCGTGATCTTCGCGGTCACCGACACGGGCATTTTATCGCCGGCATGCGTAAAATAGCGTAGCGCAGGCAGCCTACGGGACAAGAAGTCCGTACGGTTCATGAGAATGGCATAATGAGATGACACTCCCGAAAAACCCGTAGCTTTGCTCGTTTCAAGACTTTCGGCGACCACCTGAGGATAAGAAAAGCGGTTTTCGAGAAACACCGTGGCTCCCGCAGCCACATGCGACAAAAGAAGAGACAAGCCATAGATGTAATAAAAGGGCAGGACACAGCACACGGTATCCTTTTCGGACAACTCGAGGTAGTGACGAATGGCTTCGTTGTTCGAAATAAAGTTTCGGTGCGTCAGCATCACCCCCAAAGGCTTGTCCGTGCTTCCGGAGGTGTAGACGATGGCCGCGAGTGCTTCAGGATTTTTGGGCCGTGCGGGAACCGAGCCGCTTGGTTTCAAACTGAAGAACTCTCCAACTGCGAGCGCTCGAGGACCTCCTTCAAAAGAAGCGATGAGCGTAGCGCGGGCGATAAATTCGTCCTCGTGCAGCAAGAAAGCGGCTTCGGAATCTCTCACGATTTCGCTAAGCTCGGTATTCGGCAGGGAGTGATTGAGCCAAACAACCGCCGCCCCGGCACGCAAAAGCGCAAAATAAACCGTCACGGATTCAAAAGAGTTGCGTGACAGTAAAGCGACTCGTGTATTCGCGGTCAGCCCAAGCGATCCAAATGCTCTTGCGGACATGCCGACTTTCTCGTCAAGCGCACGATAAGTGAGGCTCTGCCCATTTTCGTCGATCAGCACAGGCCGATCGGGAAAGCGCGCCGCCCCGGCGCGCACCCATTCGTCAAGACTCGAGATCACGAAGCGGCTCCTCCTGTTTTTTTGAGGATAAAATCCGCCAAATGATCCAGTGAATCAAAATTCTGAGGGACCGCTTCGGTAGGCTCGACTCGGATCTGATAGCGCCGCTGAACGAACGCCAAAAGTTCCATCACCCCCATCGAGTCAATGACGCCCTTTTTCAAAAAAGAATCTTCGTCTTTGAAATTCCGTAGATCGTCACTCAGCATGAAGTTTGAGTTGATGAAATCCCTGATCGTGTCTTTGATCGACCGGCTAGACAAGCTGGACCTCCTCTTTGCGGATAAAAATGGAATGAAAGATCTGCGACGTCAAAATTCCTGAAACAGCCATTTGATCGGCCTCGCTTAAAGGCGCTCCGGCTTCGGCCGCCTTCAGAGCTTTTTCAATGAGAAGCTTGACCAGATTTTCGTCCCAAAGCCCCGACTCTTTCAAGCGGGTCTCGGAGACTGCCTCTTTTGAGACGGGAGTCATACTTAGACCAGGCGCGCGATAAGGATATTTGAGGCGTTCGAGCACCTCTTTAGGAAGACGTTTTTCAACGCACTTTTTTAAGGCTGCTTTCTCGCGCAAACCTTTCATCTTCACGGATGCGGGCATGCGGTTGGCCAACTCCACCACACGATGGTCGAGGTAAGGATAGCGGGCCTCGACGCTGTTGGCCATCGACATGCGATCCCCCTGAGAAGACAAGAGATAATTGCTTAAAAAAAGCCGGCATTCTAGGTACTGCGCTTTCGCCATTGCATCCCAAGTGGTGAAATCCGCGGGAAGCTTCGAACGAAGCTCCTCTTGCGGATCGTAGCCTCGAAACGTATCTTTCATCTCCGCTGAGAAAAAGCGTTGAAGGCGCATGGTGTTCCGCCAGCGGGTCGAGTGGGAGCTGTCCCAGGAAGCGCCTGCCTGTCCGGCAGGCAGGCTTTCCTCGGATCCCTGCGTAAAAAAATCCCTTAAAAAACTCCCGCCACCCGAGACAGGGAGCGCCAGATGCGGGTAGAGCCGTTCAAAGAGCCTAGGCCTTGCTTTAGAGCCCGGAAACTTCAATGAGAATTGCCTGATCTTCACCTCCTTGAAAATATCATAGCCCAGGAGCATCTCATCGGCCCCTTCGCCGGTGAGAACCGCTTTGAAATGGTTTTGATGGACAGCGCGTGATAGAAGATACAGCGGTGTCATGGCCAGGCGAAGCACCGGGCTTTCGGAATGATAGACCGCTCGAGGCAACGCACGGGCAAGATCATCCTGGCTGATCCTTACGTGCGAGTTCTCGAGGCCAAGATGCCGGGTCACGAGAGCTTGATAACGACTTTCATCGAAAGCGGGATCTTGAAATTGCACCGAGAAACTTTTCGGTTTGAGCGGGCCTTCGGCGGCCATTGCCGCTACCGCGGAGGAGTCTAACCCGCCGCTTAAATAAACCCCCACGGGCACGTCCGCTTGAAGACGGATCCTCACCGCATCTTCGAGCAGCCCCCCAAGCGATTCAAGCCACACGCTTTCTTTTTTCTCCTCAGCCTCTCCTTTTTTGGGATAGCGCAGGTCCCAATAACGGCGGACTTCTCGGCCCAGAGGCGTCACGCGAAGGTACGTCCCAGGCTCGAGCTGAAAAATATCTTTGAACATCGTCGCGCCAGGCAGAGGTGTCCAAAAAGTGAAGATCTGGGCTAGCGTCTTCGGATCCAGCTCCGCATCGAGACCGGGAAAACCCAAAAGTCCTTTGATCTCAGAAGCGAACAAAAAGAGCGAACCTTTTTGAGCGAAAAATAGCGGCAGGATCCCGAGGCGGTCCCGGCAGAGAATGAGCTCGCAACGTTTGGTGTCCCATAACGCGAATGCGAACTGCCCGTTGAGCTTCTCAAGAAAATCCATCCCCTCTTCTTCATAAAGATGCGTGATGACCTCTCCGTCGGACAAAGTGCGAAACCGGTGGCCTTTGCGCTCGAGCGTTTCTCTTAATTCCTTATAATTGAAGATCTCACCGGCATACACGAGAGCGACGGATTCGTCCTCGTTAAAAAGCGGCTGTCGGCCGTTGTCGAGACCCACGATGCTTAAGCGAGCATGACCAAGACTAAGACCCTGCTTTTCATAAGCGCCGGTTTCGTCGGGACCGCGATGACGAAGCGGTCGGAGCATGGCCTCCAATGCTCCTTCTTTTACAGGCTTGCCTTTGGTCAGCTCGTAGAAACCATAGATCGCGCACATGGTTTTAAGTGGCCCCTTTGGATTTTTCGATGAGCCGCGCTTTTTCAAGATCGCGTACGGCCGAAACGATCTTTGGGAGAGGCTGGCACGAATCTTCGGCGATCTCCTCCAAAGTGCGAGTGCCATCGGCCAGATTTAGCACCCAGAGCATCACGGCGGCCTTATCATTGCGGCTCTTTTGAGAACCAAGCGTGGGATAAAGACCGCGCTTCCCAAGCTGGGGCTCGCCATACCTCACGGTATTTTTCAAGACTTCCCGCGACTCGAGTTTTTTGACGATAGCAAAATAGGCTTCGACAGACGCTTGAAGCGCCCCAAAATCAATAAATTCCTTATTGTCGAGCGACGTATGGTACTGCGGGTAGTGCCCGTACATCGTTCTCATCAGCGACCCCACCGGCAGGTTATAACCGGGAGAACAGTACTGGCGTTCGTCGCTTCCCGTGGAAGGATCGAATTTGAGGTCCTTGTACCTGCCGAGCCTGCCGAGGATCTCGAGGGCCATGCGATCGGCCAATGAATTTCCCCGACGGGATCTTTTGTATGTGAACATCCCCGGGTCTCCCACGCAGGTGATCTGATAACCGGCCGACATGCGTTTCTTTAAAATTCCGCCACGTCTGGAAAGATACGAGACCGCCCCGATCGTCTCCGGCATGACCGCGAAACGGTAAGTGAATCGCCGGTGAGGGAGTGCTGCGATCTTTTCGTACAAGAACGCGAGGGCCAGGGGACCTGAGAGCTCGTTGTTGGCCAAAGATGGATGGCAAAGATAGGAGGAAAAGAATATTTCGTTCCGTGTCCGGCCGGGAAGCACCGCTTCCCCGATCTCAAGAAACCCTTTGTGGATCCGGGTGTCGATGCGTACCTCATACTCGCCTTCCGGCAACCTTAGGAAATCCTCGTGCGTCAGACAGAATCCCCACCGTCTTTTGTAATAACTCGTAAGATACGGGATCGCTTTGGGCTGGGCAGGAAGCGTATACAGATGTTTTTTGAGCTCTTCCAGACGCATCCGGCCTTTGAAAGGCGATGAGAAATTCAAAAGATGAAGGTTGTTCTTTGAAAAATCGGCGTAGCGCTTCCCGTTTGGACCGATGAAATAGGCTTCTTTCGCCGACCATTCAGGAGGCACCGTCCAATCGAGAACCTTCTGGCCGCTGGCAAAGCGCAAGCGCCCGAAAGGAACGATCTCCGAAAGGATCTTCAGTGATTCCCGGAACCCCGGGCCGGCCACGCTGCGGCAGATCGGCCAGAGCCGATCGAAATAACACTCTAATCTTTTTCGCACTTCATTCTACCTTTTCTTTTGACCCTTCTCGAAGAGCCAAAACGTCACGTCGTCCCAGCCCCGGTTTTTGCCCAAGAAACCGCTTTTTTTCAAAGAGAGCTCCGGAAACCATTCCTGATAAAGCCCGCCGTAATCGCGTTTAAAAAGAGCGCCTTGATGGTTCCGATAGAATATCTCTTCGATCTTGGGAGAAAAATATTCGAGGCATAGAACACGGCGGCTGGAAACCCGGACAACTTCGTTCATGACTCGTCTGAGGGATTCGCTTGGCTGATGGATCAATACCCCTGCCGTGAACGTAAGGTCAAAAAAACCGTCCCGAAACGGCAACTCGCGCGCTTGCGCCCAGAGCGCGTTGACGCCGGGGAGTCTTTTTTTAAGCTTCACAAGCGCCGACTCATTGATGTCGACGCCGTAGACGTTTTTGGGTGATAATTTTTCGGCGATCCACCGGAGATTGCCGCCTAGGTTACAACCTATTTCAAGAACGTTCTTCGGCTTGGTTTCGCGTAAAAGCGCGTTCCAGAAAACAGAGCGGCGTTTGTCAGGATCGTTTCGTAAAGTGTAAGCGTCGCCAAACTCGCCGCCCCAGAGCTTTTCAAGACGTACCGCCTCTTTAGTCATTAAATTGTGTCCTTTTGTTGAATGTGCACGTTGAGCTCTTCCCACTGGGGATGCCGGTCGAGAAGCTCAAGGACATCTTTCATAGTGAAATAGGGGTCCTTTGGATAAAGCTCGGTCAAGATCCGCTTAACAAACTCATAATCCTCCGGGGTATCGACCGTCCAGCGGCGGCGGCTTTCGTCCACGGCTTGAGTCACATGACCTAGTCGATAGCGCTCGGGGTGCTTATAGATGAAAGGGGTCACATGCTCTCGCTCGTCTTGAAGACGGGCTTCACGTGCGGCTTCCTCCAGGACTGTGAATCCGAACACCTCGCAGTCGAGTCCTCGCGGGTAGGTGCGCATGAGTACGTTCGAAACATAATCAAATCTCGGGCGGTTCTCAAGATAGAAAGCGATCACCCGGTCAAGGATCTCAGGATCGATCAGGGGACAGTCTGCCGTGACACGCACCACGACCTGGGCGCGTTGCCGTAAAGCCGCCTTGTAAAAACGTTCCAGCACATCCTCTTCAGAGCCTCGAAAGAAAACCAGCGAATTCTTCCGGCAAAACTCTACGACGGCGTCATCCGCCAGAGCCGTGGTCGTAGCGATGATGAGTTCGTCCGTCATTTTTGACCGAGCGAGTCTTTCGCACTGATAGCCCAAAAGAGGCTTGCCTAAGACCTCCTTCAGAACTTTTCCGGGCAGTCTATCCGAACCCATTCTCGCCTGGGCGATCACGCAGACTTTCATGAGACCGCCGCACGTTTCAGGAACAGATTCTTCAAGACCCCGCAGATCCGTTCAGCCCTCTCGATACGAAGGAGCGCCGGAAAAAAAAGCACGCCGAAAGCCGCGAATTTAAGACAGGCTTTCCAAAGAACCGGCCCCGGCACAAACTCAAAAAATTCCGCCGCCCAGATACAAAGAGAAAAATACCCAAATAAGCTTAAGACCTCTAAGACGACCCTACGCGCCTGCGAAAAAGACACCAGGCGCGAGAACGCGAAAGAAAAAACGATAACGAAACATAAAAAATAGGAGATCGACGTGGCCGCGGCCACTCCCTCGATCCCGAAACCGAGGCGGATAAAAAGAAGGTTGAGCCCGGCGGCGACAGCGATAAGCGCTCCAAGAAAAGGAATGAGCTGTTTCTGCTTATCGGCCGTAAAAGCGGCATTGGCCGAAAGCTCGTTCACCGCCACGAAATAGTAGCCGATGACCAGCACTTTCATCGACGCGACCCCTCCTGAAAATTTCGGCAGAAAACAATGGACGATCACCGGCACGAAGAAAACGACGAACGCGATCATGACGGGCACCAGATGCGCCAGAACCCGCGTGGCACGGATCATGATCGCCGCCGTCTCCGGCAAAGAACCCGTCCGGCCATACCGTTCCTGAATGTGAGGCAAAAGAATGATCTGTGAAAAGCGTCCGAGGGCCCCCACCTGCTGGACGGACATGAGCCCGATGGTGTAGAGTCCCGCTTCGCGGATTCCGATCATCCTGCCGATCATCAGCGTATCGAGGCTAAGAAATGTCACAAGGGCGTAGCTGATGATCACCATGGGAAAACCGATCTTGAGAAGCCGAACGATCTCGGCAGAATCCCACGCCGAGCGGAACTGCAGCCGCCCAAAAAGATAAGCGGTGCACGCCGAAACACAGGTCGCAAGTGTCACCCCCATGGCCATGCCGAGCACTCCCTTCCAAAACGCTCCCGCGATCGAAAAAAAGCCTACTAAGATCATGTTGAGCACGATCACCGTGCTTAAGCTTCCCACTTTTTTAAACGTACGAAGAAGGGTCAGCGAGAAATTGTAGAGTTGCGTGGCCACCACAAGGCCCGCGGAGATCCAAAGCCCCTTTTTAAGCAAAGGCTCCCGCGTGCCGGTGGCGATCAGAGCGATCACAACTGCCGAAAAGATCGCGGCCAGGATCGTGAAAGCAAAAGCACTGTCTTCGGTCTTTCTTGCTTCGGTTTTTTTTCCGGCGCCGATCATGCGCGGGATCTCGCGGATCATGGCGTTGCGCGTCCCGAGGTCCGAATATTCTCCGTAAGAAGTGAACACTTTAAGGATGGCCCAATAACCCGCGCCGACGGTGCCCAAGATCGCTTTCGTGGCTACGCTGACAAAGACCCCGATGGCCATCGCGACATAATTGGCGAAGGTGTAAACGAGCGTGTCCTTCACGATCTGTTTTTTGAGTGAACTCAAGGCGAGCGCCTCAATGAATCCTTCAGGGCGCGGACTACCCGCGCGCGATCGCTTTTTGTCATCGAAGGAAACATGGGAATGCTAAGGGTCTCCGCGTAATACCGAGCGCATTCCGGGTAATCGTCCAAACTCAGACCGTAGCGTTTCTTATAATAGGGTTGCGAAATAACGGGAATGTAATGCACCTGCGTGCCCACGCCCTTTTGCCTAAGGACATTCATAACTTTTTCCCGACTGGTTCCGATCTTTTTGAAATCGATCCTAAGGGTATACAGATGATAGCTAGAACGGCAGATCCCGGAATTTTCAAGCGGAAGCTTCAAAAGGTCGATATCTTTCAGAGTCCGTCCGTAGAAAGCGGCAATATCACGTCTCCTGTCGACCATCTCGTCCAGCCGGTCAAGCTGAGAAAGTCCGAGCGCGCACTGAATATCGGTGATCCTGTAATTGAGTCCGAGAGTCTGCATCTCATAATGCCAGGGGCGTGTTCTTCCGGCCTTGTCGTTAAAGCGCCGAGGATCCTTTTCGATCCCGTGAGAGCGCAGCAAAAGAAGCTTTTCGTACAGGTCCCTACGGCGGGTGACGATCATTCCCCCCTCACCCGTCGTAATGTGCTTTACCGGATGAAAGCTAAAAACACTCATGTCGGCGTCTTCGCCGGAACCGATCCTCTTCCATTGGCCGCCGCTTTGAACTTCGGCGCCGAGCGCATGACAGGCGTCCGCGATCACGCAAAAATCTTTTTGAGACGAAAAATTTTTTTTAGGGCCTATCAGCGAAGGGTGGCCCCCGAAGTGAACGTTCAGGATGCCGCGCGAGTGGCGCGTCTTTTTCTTCAAAAGTGCGGCGGGATCAAGCCCGATGAAGCGCTTCTCAATGTCCGCGAAGACGGGTTCAGCCCCCACGTACAGCGCCGCATTGGCGGTCGCCGCAAAGGTCATGGGAGACGTCAGGATCTCGTCGCCTTTTCCAAACCCGGCGGCAAGGCAGGCCAGATGAAGCCCGGCAGTTCCGCTTGAGACGGCAACGGCGAAAGACGCGCCACAGTACCGCGCAAATGCCTCTTCAAACCGGCGGACCAAAGGCCCCTGGGTAAGCCAATCGGACTTAAGGACCTTGACAACCGCGCGAACATCCGACGCGGTGATCCACTGCCTGCCATAAGGGATGACGGGGTTACTCCCCAAGGAGTTTTCTGAGGTCATCCTTCGAGAGCCAATCGGAATTGTTGTTGCTCGAATATTCAAAGGACACTTTCACAAGCTTGCCGCCTTTCAAGCGCGGGTTCTTCCGGCCTTCGATCTCAGGACAGATGACGTAGCGATCGCGAAATTCAAGCGTGCTTCTCATTTCATCCGCGGGGATCAAAACCTCGTGAAGCTTTTCTCCCGGCCGTATGCCGATGATCTTGCGCTTACAACGCGGTGCGATGACCTCGGCCAGATCCGTGATCTTCATGCTGGGGATCTTCGGCACAAAGATCTCCCCTCCGTCCATGAGGTCAAGCGCGTCGAGAACGAGGCGAACTCCCTGGTCGAGAGTGATCCAAAAGCGGGTCATCCGCTCATCCGTAATGGGAATGACACCCGTCTCACGAAGCTTCCGGAAGACCGGAACGACGCTGCCGCGGGAACCCAGCACGTTTCCGTAACGGACCACCGAGAACTTCGTTCCGGCGATGCCCGAATAATTGTTGGAAGCGACGAACATTTTGTCCGCACAGAGTTTAGTCGCGCCGTACATGTTCACCGGATTCACCGCCTTATCGGAGCTAAGTGCGATGACTTTTTTCACGCCGTTATCGATCGCCACGTTGATCACGTTCTCCGCGCCGATCACGTTGGTCTTTACAGCCTCGAAAGGGTTGTACTCGGCGACCGGCACGTGCTTCAACGCGGCGGCGTGAATAACGATGTCCACTCCGCTAAAAGCCCGGTGAAGCCGCTCGGCGTCGCGCACGTCGCCGATGAAGTAGCGCATGCAGTTTTGGTTGAAGACCTGCTTCATCTCCACCTGTTTCAGCTCGTCACGGCTGAACACGATGAGCCGTGCGGGCTTGAAGCGCTTCAACACGGTTTCGACGAATTGTTTCCCGAAAGAACCCGTGCCTCCGGTGACAAGGATAGATTTTCCGTTCAAGCTCATGGCCTTTAAGACCTCCCTTTAACGAATTCGTAGGTATTTTGAATGTGGATGAATCCCATCTCTTTAAAAAAACGGGCGGAGCGCTTATTCTTTGGATTGATGTTCGCAAGGAACCGCTTGACAGTCCGGTGCTTGGCCATGAGGAGCCGCAGCGCTTCGCGCCCGAAGCCTTTTCCCTGGTATTCTCTGAACAAAAAAAGACCGATCTCGTCAGATTTTGAAAGATACACCGACCCCACGAATCCCAAAGACGGCACGCGCAAGAGATACCAGGCCTTGTAAGGCCTGCGTTTGAGAAAAGCTAAATGCTGAGCGTAGCTGGGCATCTTTCGATGGCTGATATTGACCTGCTTTGGTCGTGTGGCCAAAAGCCGGTACAAAATATGGGGTCCTTCTTTGACGCGGGCGATCGGCAAAAATCGTAAGGAAGATTTGGTCGATGTCATTTTTTTTTAAAATCCCTTTTTAGCACCCCGCGACCGAGCGCCAGAGCTCTGAGGGCGCGAGCGCCGTTGATCCGTTTCAAATGACGAGGATGAAGTCCTTTCGTCTGTCGGCCCGGCCTAAGGATATCGATGTTGTGTCCCAATCGAAGCGTCTCCGTTTTTGCGACCTCGCGGGTGACTTGTACGGCGCGCTGGGCGTAGGCCCGAAGCTCCCGCTCCTCGGAAAGAACGCGTTTTTTCCCGTCACCAAGCGATCGTTGGCAGTTACGGACGGCCAGGACCATTTGTTTAAGCTCATTCGGCTCGATGGCGAACGCATGGTCGGGACCTTTGAGTTTTCGGCTCAATGTAAAATGTTTTTCGATCACAACGGCACCGAGTGCCGCGGCAGCCACCGGAGCGACCAAAGGATCCGACGAATGATCGGAAAAACCCGCGGCAGTTTTATAGCGCTTGAAAAATTCCGGGATCACGCGCAAGTTGAGCGCTTGAAAAGAGGCGGGATATTTTGCCGTGCACTGCAGAAGTGTGAGATCCTTTCCCCCTGCCCTACGAAAATGGGCGACGGCCCAGTCGATATCCTCATAAGTGGCCGCACCCGTCGAAAGAATGAGCGGTTTTCCCGAGCGTGCCGCTAGCTCCAGAAACCGCGGATGCGTAATCTCATAGGACGCGATCTTATGACGGCGCACCCATGGATCGACCTGCCTAAAATCCTCCTCCGAAAAGAATGAGGACATGAATTCAATGTTCCGCTTTCGGCAATAGGCGGCGAGTTTCGGGATCATCTGGTAAGGCATGGCCATTTTTTTGAACAGATCAAAAATGGATCCTCGGAACTCGTTCTTTGAAAGATAATCGCTTGAGCCCGCGTTGGGCACATAAACGGAATCTGCGCGGAAAGTCTGAAACTTCACGGCGTCCGCGCCGGCGGCGCGCGCGGCGTCCACAAGCGATCGGGCGCGACGCCAATCGGCGGCCGGTGAATTCGCCTTCCAGTTGGAGCCGGCCTCGGCAATGATGAATAGAGCTGTTCTTTTATTTTTTTTCGACGGATTCATCATCCAGACTCTCGTGAACCCAATTGCGTGCTTTGTTATAAGCTTTTCCGACCTTGTCCTCGATCTTGGGAGACAAAAGCCTCAGAAGCTCTTTGCCCATGATGCGGTACTGTTTGCCGACCTTCGCGGCACGAATGAGCCTCTTTTTGATCATACGCGTGACCGTGCTTGCGCTCACTTTTAAGAGTTTTTGCGTCTCTTCGTGGGTGTAGACTTCGTTTTCCTTGATTTCCATGTCGGTTCCCCGTTTAAATTGATCTCAGGTTATCATTAGTAGTCACTAGTAGTCAATAAATCCTTTAAAGCCATTTGACAAGAGCCGTCGCCTTAAGCTATTGTCTCAGAATGATTTTGAGCCTCATCACCTCTAACTTTAAAACCAATAAACTCGTCTGGGTCGTGTTTTTCTTAGGAGTCTTCCTGAGGGTCTATCATCTGAATCTAGAGATCCTCGAGCCGTATAACAACGTGTCCAGACAGTCGATCGTCGCTTCCGTTGCGCGTAATTTTTACCGTCACGGATTCAATTTCTTCTATCCCGAGCTCGACGAGAACGGGGGCGGACCCTCCCTCTATAACGCCGAGATGCCTATTCATTCGTATCTCATGGCGG
>OBEQ010439282.1_pt1 | contig 97858 bp, 53 predicted proteins | sample 1670901 | NCBI WGS metagenome assembly OBEQ01 (sample SAMEA104232315, study PRJEB22302) | groundwater metagenome | biome: forest; feature: aquifer; material: groundwater | place: USA | collected 2011-08-07 | depth 5.4 m | reverse complement strand
TAGCCGTTGGCACCGGTAAAAAACTTGATACGGGCAAAGGCCAGCCGCTCGAAGTCAAAAAAGGCGACCGCGTTATTTTTGGAAAATATGCGGGCGATGAAGTCACGATCGACGGCGAAAAGCACAAGATCTTAAAGGAAGAAGAAATTCTCGCCATTTTCGAGTAATTTCTTAAAGCGTTTATTTTCATTTTTTCATTACTGAAAGCGAGCTTGTCCCATGCCTAAACAACTTTTATTCGAAGCTCCGGCCCGTGAAAAGTTAAAGCGCGGATTGGATATATTAGCCAACGTAGTAAAAGTCACGCTCGGTCCGCGAGGCCGTAACGTGCTTTTAGATAGAAAATTCGGCGCTCCTCTTATGACCAAGGATGGCGTAACGGTAGCTAAAGAAATTGAGCTTCCGGATCCGTACGAAAATCTGGCGGTTCAGATGCTTCGCGAAGTCGCAGACAAAACGGCCGATCAAGCTGGCGACGGCACAACCTCTGCTACGGTTTTGGCGCAATCCATCTGTACGGAAGGGTTGAAAAATGTTACGGCCGGCACCTCGCCGATGTCTATTAAGCGTGGACTTGATCACGGCGCAGGCTTAGTGATCGCAGAATTAAAGAGGATTTCCAAGCCTGTTAAAGGTAAGGAAAAATTGGCGCAAGTGGCGACCGTTAGCGCAAACGGCGATTCTGAAATTGGAACGTTGATTGCCGAAGCGGTGGACAAGGTGGGTGAGAGCGGGGTTGTTACGATCGAAGAGTCGAAGACCGGAAAGACCGTTCTTGAATATACCGAAGGCATGAACTTTGATCGCGGTTATATTTCGCCTTATTTTGTAACCGATGTCCAGCGCATGCGCGCTGTTTTGAAAGACGCCTACATTCTTTTCTACGAAAAAAAGATCAGCGCTATTCAGGATATCGTGCCGCTTTTGGAAAAAATTGCGCGTACAGGCGGATCGCTTTTGATTATTGCCGAAGACGTCGAAGCCGAAGCGTTGGCTACTATTGTCGTCAATAAAATGCGCGGCGCCTTAAAGATTGCGGCGGTGAAAGCACCGGGCTTTGGCGATCGGCGAAAAGAAATTTTAGAAGACATCGCCGTGCTTACGGGCGGAAAGTTTATTTCCGAAGATTTGGGTATTAAGCTGGAGAAGGTTGATTTAGATATGCTTGGGCGGGCAGAGACCGTCACCATTGATAAAGAATCGACTACTATTGTTGCGGCAAAATCAAACAAATCGGCTATTGCCGATCGCGTGAAGATGATACGTAAGCAAATGGAAGATTCTAAATCCAGCTACGACAAGGAAAAACTTCAGGAAAGACTGGCCAAGCTTACGAGCGGTGTTTGCATTGTCCGTGTGGGCGCAACCACCGAATCGGAATTAAAAGAAAAAAAAGCGCGCGTTGAAGATGCGCTTCACGCCACGAAAGCAGCTGCGCAGGAAGGTATTGTTCCGGGCGGCGGTGTGGCTTTAATTCGAACACAAGCTGTGCTTGAATCGGTGAAGCTTTCCGATGCTGAAGAGCAGGTAGGCATTGCGGTGCTCAGGCGTGCGCTTGAAGAACCGGCCAGACAGATCGCCATCAATGCGGGTCACAACGGCTCGATGGTTGTTGAAGGTATAAAATCAAAATCGGGCGCGTATGGCTTTGACGCCGATGCGGGAGAATATAAAGATTTATTGACCGCCGGTATTGTCGATCCCACCAAAGTGGTACGAATCGAAGTGGAAAACGCCGTTAGTATTGCGGGCATGATCCTTACAACCGATTGCGCGATAACGGAGAAGAAAGAGAAGAAAGAAAATCCGCAAGGCGGAGCGATGGGGCACGGTCACGCTCATTAAGATTTCTCTATAACCTAATTATTTAATCCTAACCTGTTGTAAGTTCTTCTATTACAACAGGTTATTTTTTTACAATTTGACTCTTATAATGGATCAAATTATAATACAAAACACTATAGGACGTTATATTTAGGCTTTCTCTTGCGAAAAGGGCGGAAGGGAATGGTTTGCGTACAAAAATTCGCCCGACAGCTCTTTTTTTGATCGTCGCATGCATATGCCAGACGCCTTCTTTGCTTTATGCGGAAGCCTTATCTTTCCCTGCGCCTTCCGTTAAGCCGCTCGCTCTAAATCAAGATCTCTCTTTTGCGCTTCCGGATATTGCGCCCGAATGGGGAAAAATTCAGGAAATATTTATTGCTCATTCGCCTAAGCATTCAAAAAATCCATCCCGCGAATTTTTGTTTTTAATCCAAGACGCCCACGGCAATCTTTCCGCTCAAGAAAGCATTTATCAAATTATTTCCGAACTTCTAAACGCTCTCCCCGAGAAACCGGTTGTTCTTCTCGAAGGCGCAGCCGGTGAAGTGAATACTTCGCTCCTTTCAAAATATCCCGATTCGGAAACGAAAATACGCGTAGCGAAACGGCTTTTTGAGGAAGGCCAAATTGACGGCGTGGAACGATTTAACATTATCGAGAAACCCGATTTAAAACTTATTGGGATAGAAAATCCGTCAAGCTACCAGGAAAATTTAAAAGCCGCCTTCGCCGTTTTTCCGAAGCAGGAAGAGGTTCTAGGCCATTTGGCAGCACTTGATAAAACCATGGCAGGGCTCATGCCTTATGTATGCGAGCCTGAACTTGCGGAAATCTTAGATCGCATTGAAAAAAATCGCGAAACGAGTTCTGCTTTCCCCGATTATTTGGGCTGGCTTCATTCGAAGGCCATACTTCATGGCATTGGACTCGGGGACTTTTCGGAGCTTTCGGCTTTATTTTCTATTGAAAGCAAGGGAGATTTTGAATGCTTGCTTAAAACATTGGATCAGCGGGCTCTGTTTGCCGAAATCGAGCGCGTTGAAGATAACGTGCTCGTAAAAGTTACGCACAATGCAAAGGAAAAAACATTCGTGAGGCTCTTTAAACATTTGCGTTTACTCCAGAGAGCTGTGGCGCTCAACTTAAAACCAAGCGAAGCAGAATATTTTCTTAAATTCACCAATGAGTTTCGGGTGAGTGTGTTTCTTGATTTCATCGAAAGAGAAAAGGGGAAACAGGCGGCCGAACAATTAAGATCGGGAACCAAATCAGACGCTCTGCTTCCCGAGATCGCACGCTTTTATCAGGCGGCGCGCAGGCGCGATAGCGACATGAAGGAAAAAATTGTTCAGAGAATTTCAGAAGAGCATGCTCCGTCGGCCATCGTTGTGACGGGAGGATTTCATACCCCGGGTATGGCTCATTTTCTAAGAGAAGAGAATATTTCGTACGCCGTCATAACGCCGGCCTTTGAGCAAACATCCGATTTCGGTCTCTATAAAAGAAATTTATTGAAATTTCTTTCGGTGGATTCGCAGACGCTCCATCTGCCGAGAATGTTTGACGAAGATATTCAAATGCTTATTCCTCCAGCCGAGCAACTCTATGTAGATCAATTCCGCCGCCGTTTAAAATTTGAACTGCCTATGGCAGGGGTGGGCTTCGGCGCCGAACCCGAACCTGTGAATGGCGATGCGATTCCGGAACTGCCGGAACAGGTAAGGAGCTGGAGCGTGTTCATTGAAAATGCTACACGAGCCATTATTGATGCTAAACAACTGGAATTTGAATTGGCGCGCGAACATGAACCTGATGAAGAAGCGTTAGCGTCTCAGGATGCTGCGTATCTTAAATCTCAACGAGGCGAAGTTTTGGGGGAAGCCGTCGAAAGTTTACAGGAGGCTTTCGAAGGCGAGGAGCTTACAAAACTCCAAGTAGCATTGGACGGCTACTTTGCCCAGCTCGAACAAGCGGCCAAGGATTTTAAAAATGGGAAAAAAACATACGAAGAAGTTAGTCGTACAATTTTTCCGATCGAGACATTGGTTCAGCAGGCCGTCCATGAGTTTGATTATTTGGAAAGCGCATTAATAGATTCACCGATGGACGCATTATGGTTGCGTATGATCAAAGCCTGGAAGCCTAAAGCAAACAGCGTTCTCGAGTCCATTAAAATTCGTTGGTTTACATTCTACAAATCTCTTGCCGACCACAGCCTTAGGCGTTTCAGCAGCGTGCTGCGATTCCTTCACGAGAACCCAGGTTTTCATCGTCTACTACAGGAAGTCGCCGAACACGGGTATCCGTCCGACGAAATTTCGCGAAAGCGTATCGAACAATATCTGGATCTGCTTCAGGTGGAGCAGACAAAATTCGAGGATTTGCTAAGACTCATGAAAAAAGATCCTTCTCTGGATCCGAACACGCTACCTCAAGAACTCCTAAAAGATTCCTACGTTTTTATAGGTAAAGCCGATGAATTTTTGATGTCCGCCTTAGGTATTTCTTCCGCAGAAGGCAAAGGGCTTCAGAGTGCCAGTGCAATGGATGACAAGAGTTATCAGGGAAGGGCTATGGAACTTGCCTCTCTTTATTCCATATGGGCAAACGAACGGGAATGGTTGACGGATGAGAAAACACAAGAAGAAGTTCGCTTGGCCAGAGAAAAAAGCGAAACTGTTTTAGATATTTTTCGTTACAAAGCCGATACCATTTTCCCTCTTCAAGCGACCTTGGATATGTCCGATATGGCGCACGCAAAAGGCAGAATCAATCAGGCGCTTCAGCATCTCCAAGAGTTTTTACATATACCCTCTGCAAAAAGGTTAGTAAAGGACTCAGAGACGGCTTCTGCTCTGCGTAATTTTCTGGGGCCGCTTGCCGTCATACGGTTTTTATTAATACATGCCGATCGATCTCGTAATGAATTAAGCGCAAAACTAGATGAGGCGATTCGCCATCAATTTGATCCGGAGAAAATTACCGGGGATGATCTAGCACAATTGTTGGCTACGCTAGGTACGACGGATTCCCCTCAATTAGGACAAAAAAGAAAGGCTCTGACTAAAGAGCGAGCACAGAGGCTAACACTGATCGGTATCGAGAAGGGTGCTTTCTTGGACATTCTTGATCAAGCTTTGCTGGAAGCTTCCGAGGAGTTTGGGGGAGGAAAGTCCTCCTATTACTTGTCCACGAAAAATTTTATAGAACGCCTTGAAGAACTCGAAGGCCTTCGTAAGCATCTGAAGGCGGGCAAGTTAATTTCAGAAGGCAAAAAAAACACCTTTGATATTTTCGATGCTCTTTTTCCAAAAAAGCCTATTTTGACCGGCAACTGGACGCCGCGCGATCAAGGTATCGCCGAACTTGCCACGATTTATTATTCCGGAATTCTTTTTTGGGATGGAACATCGGCGGGCGGTGAAAAGCTGGAAAGCGGAACCAAGAAAATCCATAGAGCATTGGGTCACATTATTAACCGCGGACTTCTTTATGAGACGAATCGCTTTCAACTGAGGCAGCAAATGGTTACGATGCGGAGAATTAAAGATAGAATCCGTAACGACGGTGCTATTAAAAGTCTAAACCTGAACGCTAAAGAGATGGAATTTTTGGAGCAGATTCTCCGAAAGGCGCTTATCCCCCTGCCCGATCTTTGGTTTGAACAAGTGAGATCGCTCGCCATTAGAAAGAATTCGTTAGGGGAAGAACAGCTTCTGGATGAATTAAGACAATTGTTTAACGAAGATAATAGAATTTTTATCGAACGCGTTGTTTTTTCTGCGTTTTCCGATTTGGAAGCGGGGGGAATAAAACCTGTCGAAGAGAGAGAGCTTTTAAGCGGTGCTCGTAAACGCATCGAACTCCTTTTGGGCACGCTTCACGCAATCACGGGTGTGGAAAGGCCGGCTGTGCGTATGGACGGTCCTCAAATTGCGACGCGGGATTCTGCCGTTGATGCATTGATTGCTTCGCTGGCCGTGCTCGATCTGGCTAAATTTCGCCAGAGCAGGCCAGCACTTGAATTGCAGAGAAGGGCTCTGGCATGGCTTGAGGACATCTATGTTCAGGCTTCCCGGTATTACGCTATCCGGGCACACCAAGAGCTCAGGAGTTTTGAATCCAAAAAAGAAAATCCGGTGCCGTATAAGAATGCAGAAGTTGCTCTTGAGTTGGCCAAGAGCAGACTTGAGAAAGCTATGGAAATTGGTGAGCGCGGCCAAGAGATAGAGGGCGAGCTTTTGACTTTAGAAAAGGTAGCGGGTGATGCTAAGAAGGGTCTGCCGAGCGTGAAAAATTTTGATTACTCGGCCCTATCTTTACAGTTATCCCGCGAGTATCTTTATCAAAGACGCCTTGTGAGATTCCGCGCGGATTTAGACCGGAAGGAATCCGAGCAGGAGAAGCGGGATATCGTCAAGCGGGCACTTGAAACCTGGCGAAAAATCGGACGCTTGGATAGGGAGCACCCGCTTACGACTCAACTTCGTGCGGTGGACGAAGCGTTTATTCCTTTTGATCTCCGCAATGCAGCAATCCAAGTCTTGGATGAAATTTTGATCGAGGCCTCTATCGAAAGGGATATCGATATCATACGTAAAACCATGATTCGTTTTCTCATATTGGAACGAATGGGGCCGGAAGCATCCGCTATTGCAGATCAATTAGACGGTGCTATCGTCGAGATTCAGGCCATTCGAGATAAATGGCAGCAGGAACAGATTAGAAAGGAAAAAGTTAGAGAGAAAGAAGTAGAAATGCAGGAGATTCTGAAAAAAGCAGAAGAGAACCCGCGCTTAAATGAATTTGTCGATAAGATTATCGAAGAGGGTCATCGGTTTGCCGCTTTAGCGGTTAAATTACAACAAGAGGGAAGAAAAATTGAGGTAGCCGACATTTTTCCTTCTGCTCCCATGTTTGACGGTTTTATCGATGACGGGCGCCGCGCTTCGATTTTAACCATCGCACTCGCTCATTGGACAGAAGCTCTTGCCAAGGGTAGGCATCCTCTGACGGACAAGGAACTTACGTTCATCCTTTCGCGCGGATTATTTTTTGAAAATCGCGAGCTTCACAAAGATGTGGTTCCTCCCGATGAATTGAAAAAAATTGCCAAAGCCGAACCCATGCACGTCACCGAGATGGGCGATGAAATGGATTTCTACGACAAGCTCATGGAAGAAGGAGGTCTGTACCCGCCATCCGGTTTCGGAAGTAAGCAAGCCGTTCTCGATCGGCTGGCTAATCAATTACAAACAATATATTCCGGTTCTGCATTTGCGGGTGAGCGCATAGATGCGAACCTAGCTTTGGAGAAATTGTCCAACGGGTTTGGCTATTTGCAAAATTTCACTCATTCGCAGTCAAGTACGCCCAAAGCCATTGTTACCGGTTTTGAAAGTTTGCCGAGCGATTTCTTGGTGATTCAAAAATTTCTTGGGCAGAACGGAAGATGGGTGATCGTATTTCGAGGAACATCTGAAGAAGCAGCAGTTCGATTTAAGCGCTCGTTTAATTTAGATAAAGTGCCATCGGGTATTGAATTTGTAAGTTATTCCGACACACGACAGCTAAGCAATGCATTCTCTCCTTTGCTAAGGCAATTAATAGAAGCGGATCGTATTCGATTCGAAAATGTTTTAGTGTTTTTCGGACCCGAGTTGGAATTCGCACTGAAAAAATTCTCTTCGCTGGCACTGCGCGTCTACGATGCGCCCGGATCGATTGAGGAATTGAAATGGCAGACCATTCTTGCTCTTATTAACCTAGGACCGAACCACCCCGCGGTTAAGGATTTCTTGGCTTTGGATGGGGGCTTCTTAAGGGTGGTAACTATGGAGGAATTGGCGGATAGGTTGGCTGCGTCCGGCCAGTTTGCGGTTGCGGCTTGATCAGGAGCTTGAGTTTTCATATCTTATGTTAGCTCTGGGGGATATGCTTATCTTTGCTTGAGTAGTCCTTATTTTTAAACAATTTAAGGCCAATTCCTTGACAACCCGTTGGGCATTGGGTAACATCTTATAAAGTTTTATACGCGTCCGAAAGTTGAGCGACTTTTGGTACGCCTCTAGGTTTAAATTAAGTTACTTATTACTTACAAAGGGCCTGATTACTCTTTTTAGAGAGAGTAATCAGGTCTTTTTTTTAAGCAAACTTCGAGACTTTTTTAAAGCTAAAGCGGATCGTTTTATAAGCTTCACTGGATTATAGGGATAGTATTACGGTTCTTAACATCTCACCAGGGGGTTATTTAGACAAAATATGTCAACCGGAAGCTTGATAAGCGAAGCTAGAATGAGCGGGTGGAGATTTCTCCGGACAACGGCCTCTATATTGGTTGTTGTCTTCACATTTACCACTATTGCGTGGTCTGCTCCCCAAGCCCCAACGCTACCTATTTCCAAAGATTCGAATTCCTCCGCCTTTTTATCGCTTTCCAATATTCGTATTCCCGACGTGCTAGGAAGTTTGGAGCGAAGCAAACTTTCTCAAGATATTCTCACCGAAAAAACATTTTCTTCCGAGCAGCCGCTGGTGGTTCATATCCAAGATGCGCATGGAAATTATGAAGCGCAGAAAAAAATATCGGAAATCATAAAACATCTATCCAAGAAATACGGCGTCCGAACCGTTTATATCGAGGGTTCCAGCGGTATCATTCCGTTCGAGTTTGTAAGAGCCTTTCCGGATACAAAATTGCGGGATGAAACGGCAGAGTTCTATCTCCGCCAAGGGTTGCTGCAAGGTTCCGAATACGCCGCTATTACGGGGGATGAAAACCTATTTTTGCTGGGCGTTGAAAATCCCGATCTTGACTCCAAAGGCCGCGATGCTTTCCGAACGGTGGTTAAATACCGCGATGAAATTAATTTACCCTTCGAGATTTTAGATAAAGCGTTGACCAAAATATCAGATCGTGTTTTAAACGAAGATTTACGGAGCTTTCTCACAGAGGTAAAGCGCAATAACGATCTTCGGCCGGATCTTAAGCGCCATATTTCTTTTCTTTCCAAACAGCTTAGCGCTCATCCCGGACAAGCATTTCCCATGCTGGAACATGCGCGGACGCTTCTTACCGAGCAAACGAATATTAACTCCATGGAGCTTGGCCAGGAAATCAGCGATATCGTAAATCGCCTTGAGCAGTTTTCATTTTCTAAGGAAGAACGCGAAGAAATTGGAGAACTTTTCCTCGCGTTCCGTAACGCAGGAAATCTTTCCCGGGATCTCATTGAAACATTAGGAAGAAGGCTCGAATCCAATTCCTTCGCTTCCGCCCGTTATCCGCTTCTTTTAAAGTACTATCGGATGTTTCAGCAGCAAGAGAGTTTGAATTCCCGTGAGCTTTTCACGGAAATCCGCGAAGCAGAGAAGTACATACTCGGCAAACTCGTTCAGAACCCTGAAGAATCCAATATCATCCGATACGGGCGCTATGCGGAACTGATGAAGAAGGGCGTAGCGCTTTCACTTACTCGGGAAGAATGGAATGAATTCAAAGATCTTCGCAAGCGAATCGAACTTAAACAGATTGTTAATTTCATCCGCGAAAAGGAAAAAGCATTTTCTCTTCCGTTTTCGCAAATGAAAGTGGAATACGGCGACGTAGCGAAATTACTTAAGATCGCCGACGATTTTTATAGGGTCGCCTCCAAGCGCGACAACGCAATGGTTGAGCATATTCTCGGAGATTTATCACAGAACAAGAAAGCCATAACCGTTCTTGTTTCGGGAGGTTTTCACTCCCAGTCGCTTCAAGATCAGTTCGCCAAAGAAGGTGTTACCGTCGCAACGGTGACGCCCGCTATTCGCAATGTGGAAACGTTCAATCCCTACCTCGATCTGATGTTTGGAAAACGCCGCGATATTTTCAAGACACTCCGTGGAAATAACGGCGGTACCGTTTCAAGCTCCAATCAAAACCACGCACCCCAATCCTTTTTCATCGCACCCACCAATCGAATCGAATTCGGCCGGGTTTTGTGGGCAAGTGCGTTGGTTAAAGAATTGCGTGCCGTTGGCGTGGGATTTGGTGTTAGCGAGCAAGAAACGACGGAAACGCTTAGTAAGCTTATTTCCGATTTTAAAGTTAACGGCGGAAATCTTTTTGAATGGATGGGCGGCAAACCGCTCGATCTTCTGTTAGACGAACTCGCGCGTAGAGATTTCGGAACCCTTTCAAAGGCTTTTGTCGTTCGGCATTTAAATAAGAAATTGAAAGATCTTATTGCGATTTGGACGTCCGAAACAGAAAAATTAATTAGAGTTCGTACCCAGGACGACGTTTTAATACGGCAGGAATTGGATGAATTTTCAAACGCTCTTAAAGCTATCTTCCCCTCCGATGTAACAAACTTCTGGATTGAAGGCAATTCGATTTTCTTGATCGGCGCTAACGCAGAAGATCCTTCCAAGTCTCAAATTATCCGGTTGACCGACGAAAGTCAAAGAGAAAGCGAAAGAGAGCTAAGAAGTTCTCTCTTAGATAATTTGGAAGATAAAGGTCTCGAACGTCAGACCGATCTGGGCGTGATCCCCGCAAAAATTGATTTAATTCCTTCGGGAGATACCTTTACTCACGCCGGCGCTGTGCTTAAGGTTGGTTTGGAATCCTACCGGGCGCCAAAAGCTATTATTTCTGCTGTTGACTGGACTCAATTAAATAAAACGTCCGCCGGATCCGGCTATTCCGATGAAAGAAAAGAAATAACAAGAGCCAATCTTAGCTCATCTCTAGGCGGTGCACGGGATGGTAATGGGAATAACATATTGCCGCCCGATGTCCGCGGCGGAGAATTCGACGATAGCCGCGAGTTATTCAAAGGAGTAAGCGACTACGGGGATGCCGCGCCGGCTGGATTTCTTTTAGAAAATGTGTACCGCGCCGGGATTTTAACGGTTGCGACCATCGTAGCCGTTTTATTTGGCGGGCTGGCGAGTTGGACGGCGTTCTTGGTTTTAGTAGTCCCGGTTATTTTTATCATCGGTACATTGTTGGCGATACGAAGCGATTATCTCTTTACGCTGAAATTGACCAAAGCGCTTCGGACTCGTTACAGCGGTACTCTCCATGAATGGCGGCAGGAGACGGCTAATTTATTGTTCAGAGCGACGACCTATGAAGAGCTCTACAAACTTCTCCGAGAAACATTAAAGAATTCCGGTGTAGAAGAAGCTCTAAAATTTGGTGAAAATGAACGGGCCCGCGCACGATTTGCAAACAAATTCGTACGGGCTATTCAGTGGATCAAAGCTGATCTTTACCGGAAAGGCGTACGCGCCGACCTGCAGAAAAAGACCGCCGACACCGCCGAAGTTGTACGCGAACCTAGAATTCAGGCCTTAAAGGGTGGGCAATTTACGCTCGATTATTCCAAATCCGGCGAATCCAAAAATGTTCTTCAGCTCGCCGATATTCAGCTTGGAAGATTCACGGGACAGACTGGCGTCAACGTGAGCGTCGTTTCGCTTGGAGAGAAAAATTCGAATAAGAAGTTACTTTTTGAAGCGGATAAATGGAAGAAGACCGATGCCAAACACAGACATATCGTAACGGCGCAGGGCGTTCTCGGTTTATTTGGCGAACAGGCCGACCGGTATCCGAGGGTAGAAGATCTCAGAGATCTGGCGCAATTAAATGCGACGCAGAGAATCGATTATAAATGGTACGACATCGGCCTCGGTGTTATATACGGAAATCCTTTTTTCCGTTCTATTCGCCTGGCGACTTTTAATCTTCTTGTGCATTTTGGTTTTGCTTACCCGGCCGAGCTTCGTGCTTCGCTTAGGCAAATGGGTAAAGGTAAACCCAAGCAACAAATGGGGTTTCTCCGTGCCGCTCAGATTCTAAAAAATATTTATTTTGATCGCGGCTTTGTCGAAGGGGATGAAGTCGTTCTCGCCGTAACGCCGGAGCTTTTGCCTTATCTTGATTTCTTCAAACGTTATCCGGAGCTTATTCTTTATTTCACCGATGACCAATCCCGCCGAAAATCGATTCCTCCGGTGGAAAAAATAGAGGAAATCGCCCAAGGTCCACAGCTCGATTCTGTTCAAGCAGAATTTAAAACAGTTTTGATAAAGCGAGCGGCTCGGCTTTTGACGCAAAGCCGGAAATCGGCAGCGAACGTACCGTTCGTCGAAAAAGCTTTGGATCGATTGCTTACGGCGGGTATCGATGAAGCGGTCGGTATGTTCGGCATTCCGGCGGACGAAGACGCTTCCTTTATTAAGGAGGCCTTCGAAGATATTGCTACGATTGAACGAATTCGCGCCCGGGCCGACAGGCTTTATCCGAACGAAGGTGCAAAGGCCATTTACGTCAGTTATAGTAATTCCAACGAATTTGCCCATCCTACAAGCCATCCGAACGCTCTTCATTTATTATTGGCAGCCTCGCTTATTTCAGCGGCAGATTTCCGGTCACTCATTCACGACCGAAGCGTCCAATCCCGCGAACGTTTCGTTCAAAGACTCATGTGGTATGTCATCGACGAACTTGGTTTTAAAACCATTCCGATCGACGGCGTCTCATTAGAGTCCGAAGTCGCGGTAAAGCTACCTTCCAAATCTTTGGATGTAAAGCTTGTGGCCGTTCCGCGCGGAAGAGAAAAACAGGCTGTCGAATATCTTAAAAAAGAAAAGAATGTTTATTTTCTTAATACAGATCTTCACAGCCGGATTCCGAGAGTCATCGTCCTGCCTGAAGCTGTACGCTATCGACTGGAGCAGGAGGGCGTTGAAATAGATGGACTACAAAAAGAAACCAAGACACCCGTTCGCACCGTTTATGACATTGGCGCTATGGCCCATTTAACGGCCGTTCCCGATCGGCATCATGCCGGCGGCGTCAGGCATCAGATATCTACCGAGGATGTTCAAGAGTTTGCAGAAAAAGCTGAAAAATTAGATCGCCTTGTAACCGGCCTTATTCAGGAATTGGTTCAGGGGGCCATTCGGCATAAACCTTTTGCTAAGCAGGTGAGCGTAAACGCAGAAGGACAAATTGAAATCGCTCTTGGGAATCAGGAGAGTCTTGCTAAGACTCTTTCCAAAAAAACAGTATTGAACGCTGTGGTGCGTCCGCTTGTAGCAGCGCTTGCCGGTATTACCGGTACCGGGCTTGTTCCGGGTCTAAACATTGCTTCGACCGACAATCCGGAAAACAATATGGATCAAATCATTTCGGGGCTTTATTTGCTTTTCCGGTTGCTGGATGAAAATTACCGTACGGTCGGTTTTAATTTTGATGAGACAACCGGCACGCTTCGTATCGATGCCCAATTTTTCTTTGAGCAACCCAGCTTAATCGGTGTCGGAGCGGTAGACGAAACCGAAATCAAGATTACCCAGCATATTCTCGGAGGCCTTGATTTAAGGCGGCACATTACCTACGGCACGCCCGCCATCAAAGATCTTAAGCAGCTTAAAGAAAAATCGCTTTGGAAATGGGTTTTGGCAATGCGTACGTACCAAGGTTACGCTTTGGCTGATTTACTTCTCGCCGATCCGGAAATTAAAGACAAATCGGTAATCACAATTCTCGTCGATCCCGCCCAGTATTTTTCAACCGCGCGCGCCTTGAGTCAGCCGGCTGAAATTCGTCAAATCCTTCGCCAGGAAAATTACGAATCTACGGGCGATCAAGCTATTGCCAACAGCGGATTTCAAACAGGCAAGCGTTTCTATGAATTTCTGCGAAGCGCCTTCGGTGGTTTCTTTGGAGAGCCGAAAGGGTTTGCCAAGGTTGTTCCTTTGTTAATAAAGGTATTATTTGTTTTTACGGGGTTTTCTTTATTATTCTCGGCGGTGATTTCGATAGCTACACCGATCGTAAGCTTGGCATTTGCCGGCACTTCTTTAATTGCGTTTGCAGTTGTTTTGATCGTTTCTATAATCGAAAAGATTCCATTCAAAATTCAAAAGAATTTAATTCTTCACCGCGCTAAACAGAGATTTGGGCATAGTTGGAGGGATGAACTGAAGAGAATTATGTCTCCGGAAGTCGCTCCTACGTACGACGCAGTGCGAAATGAATTTAAAGCGCTTGGAATCCTTGAACCGGAAGCCAAACTTTCGGACGGTCTTCTGGATGCGGTCGAAGCAGAGATTACGAAATTTGATAAACGTTCCCGCGCAAGCGACACGTTAGCGGTGGGTAGTAAAACATTTTATTTCGCGACGCTGATTCCCGAATGGTTGACGCTCGACGGAAGGGCAAAGTCCCGCGTACGCAGCTTGGTTGATAAAGCCCGTGAGAAGATGAGCGATCCGAAAATTATTGCGCAGGAAGCTTTTTACCGTAATCCGCAAACCGGCCCTGTTTTTAGAGCGTTACGCTTAATCGATCAGCCCGGAGCTCCTAACTTAAGCGACGATCCTCAGGCGGCCGACGAATACGTAGGACTTCATAATGAATTTGAGCGCTGGGTTTTTGATAATTACCTCCGAACCAAACGAAGCGAAGCCAATTCAAAATGGCGTGACGACCTTTTTAATCACGTTGTCAGTACCGATATTAAAGGAATCGATCTAAGCAGGCATCTTATTCTTCTCGGGAAGAGAATCGCATGGTCACTCATTGTTTTTCTTGGAAATTTCTTGAGCGTCTTCGGCGTAAGTCCTCTGGATTGGAAAATATACCGGCAGGCCTACCTCAACCGGTCGCTTTATCGCGACGGTCTTGTCGATCCCCGCTTTATCGGGGAGCGAGCGCGAACGATTTATGAAAAATTGAAGAATCCTAAAGAAGCCGCCTGGATTTTGCTGGCCGCCGGCCGCGCGCTTCAACTTCAGCACTCCATGCAGTTTGGAAGACAAGATCAGGTTTTTGCGACGTTTGATGCTCGCATGCAGCCCGAAGTCATGCTCTTTCTAAAATACCCCGGTTTAATGGAAGGTATTCTCGGCCTTGGCGGCACGGAATACGAGGGGTCGCGTTTCGACGTCATTTCGAGACATACCGGCGCTATAGTTGGGCCCCAACTTGATTTGGTGCCTCTTGAAACCGCCGGTGAAATTCTGGATAGTGCGAAAGCGCTTAATGTTCCCGCCGGCTTCGGTGCCATCGGTGAGGGAACGCTTACGGTTAAAGGTATCTCAAAGGCCAGCGAACTTGCGTTACGAGTGTTGGGACGCATTTCTCCGCAACTCGGAATGGCGATCGGCGCTGTTGAAATTCAAAGAATTGCACTTACCATTTTGCAAAACGCCGAAAAGTTTCATCGCGAGCAGCCGAAGCGTTATCCGCTTTCCGGCGCCGAACAACTTTATGTTGATTTCTTCTCCGAGAGCTCACCTTACGGCACACCCGATGAATTTTATAGCGCTTTTCGCCGGTTTGGTTTACTGAACGGGCTTTCCAGCCGGCAAATCCGTGACATTTCTACACGCGATATTTACGGTATTGTCAATGCGCTCAGTATTCTAGTAAACGAAGCGCGCGGTGTTCAAACGCAAACGCCCGACGCTGCATCACCCGTTCATACTTCAATCTATCAGGGTAGAAATCTTGTTCTCGATACTCCGGTAAAAGCCATCAACGAGCTACATACGATCGGTCGCGCAGAAGCGCTTCGAAAAAGCATTCTTAGCGGAAAACCGACCGAACGGCTACGAAACTTATTTGGATTACCCGTTGCGGACGCCGAGAAAAAGATTAGGGAATTATCAGCCGGACGCGAAAAAGAGATTCTTGTAAGCGGAACGGCCGAAGAGCAAGAACAGCTAAATGTTCTTTTCGGAAAAGTTCATAAAATACAGGAAATTAGTCCCTACATTAAACCCGAGTTGACGGTTTCCGAGGCGCTTCTGGCGTTGGTTAGGTCGTACGAAAGACATTCGTTCGAGCTTTCCGAAGAAAACCTATCGCTTATCGCAGATCTTTTAGATATTCCTCAGCAAAAGATTTTCGTGCCCGAGCTTATGCTTGACCGTTTTTTCAGTAAGAAAGAAGCGGATGAATTAAGGAAATACGTCATTGAAGTTAAAGATCTGACGCTTCTGCCTACCGATGCGCCGTTCAGCGGAAGCCGCCACGTCACGCGCGAGCGAGTGGACGAATTTATTACGAAAGAAGATATACGCAATCCCTTGCTTGCGAAAGCGCTTGGTATCGGCGCAGGTCTTCTTAATGGAATTCCGTTCGAAGCCATTATTAAGAAAACGGGGCTTGAAAATTTCGGGATCCGAGACGTTTATATTAATGAGAACGGCGGGCTTGAAATTTCCGTAAGCGATCCCGAAAAATTTGGGAAACTACTTGCCAAGCCCGGTGCTCTGTTCGATACGCTCCTCCAATATTCAAAACCGGCTGAATTTCCGGAACTTCCGGGAGGAAAATCCGGCACAGCAGAAACAATTCGTGAAGCGCTTACCAATACGAATACACAGCAAAATTATTTGAATGAAGTTTTGACCAAATTCACGCGAGGTGCAGTTTCTATAAGAGAAGACGACAACAGCATTGACGGCTATATCGTTTCAATAACCCCCGATGTTGTGGGCGCTATCTTTACTCAAATTCCATCCCTTTACGCGTTTCAGGATTGGTACGCGCGCGAGGTCAGTTTTAATTTTGATCGCGGCGTATTTCTTCCGCCCACGCTCTGGTCGCATCTGTTGGCTGAAGGAGCCGATGGTAAATTTAATAGATATCCCGTTCGCGTGGTTCGTAATGCTGCCTATTTTGGCGCCATCTTTGGTGATCTTTATGGAAAATTTGCCGACAATGAGTCGGTAAAAGTTCTCCATTACGATCCGCTCGGACATTCGGTTATGCAATATTTTTTCCACCACGCCATGCATCCGCGCTGGATGTTAAAAGACAATGTCTGGGTCATGGATGAATTTTACAATAAGCAGGGCAATACCGAAGTCCGGCCGTTTTCAGCATTCTGGGGAACGGGCTGGCGAGCTACTTTTAATACATTTTGGTATAAATGGCTCCATCATTACGCGGCATTTTTCCTTAGGCAAGTAAGGCTCACTTTTGCTCCAATTTTGCGGCCAGTCCCCGTACTATTTGTTGGTATGTCTCTCGCAGCATTGATAGCTACTTTTGCCACTTCTTCCATTGTCTGGATTGCCTTAGCCGTACTCATACCGGTCTTCCTTTATTTGTTAATTACCAAACACGCTTCAACGTATCATCTCTGGCTCCTTCTGCGCGATACGCTTATTAAAGCCGGGTATCGTTTCCGGGATACTACTCGCGATGGTCGTGACGAAGCCGCCGAAGAATATTTCAGATGGTCGACTCGCGCCACCAATCTGCGGGAATTTATGAACGGCATGTATTTCTGGCGTGTTTTTCAGGCTCGAAAAACCAAGGTTGTTGGTAAAGATGAAATCTTAGCGCAGCCTTTAAAGACGGCTGGCGATGAGAGCTTGGTAACTAAAAAAGACGTACTCGATAGTATCCGCGTTATGAACGACGGTTGGCAATACGGTGATGACGATAGAAAAGTTAGAGCGCATTCACCGTATAGAATAAACGACTACGGACTTTCCGAATGGAAACTCCGCTCCGTCGGCGACCGGCCCGAAGTTTATTCCGAGACCCGAAAGCTCGGAGCAGATCACGCCTGGAAGAAAACGGTTACCTCCGGTTCGTTTAAACCGGGTTTGCAAAGCACCTATATTGGAACGTCGCTTGAAAATCCGAAGCATCGAGATGCCGCAAGGAATTTTACGGTCGATCGCATCGTCGCTAATTTAAAAGCAGACTCCTCGAAAGATCTCATCTGGTTTTGGGAAGGTGAGATCGAGCGTTTTGGTCTTACGGCCAAGGAATTGGCAGATTACGCCGTTCGCCAGGGTAAGATTTCCTTCGATCAAGTGGAGAAATTTATCAAAGTTCACGCCAAAGTAGTCAATCCCTTTAGCGAATTATCGTTTGCGCTCCATCAGATGCCGGATGGGGAAACGATCAAGAAGAGGCATGAAGAATTTGTAAAGGTCGAAGCCGCCCGGCTTAAACAATTGGGTCTTTCCCGCACGGAAATCGCCGCCGAAGTCGATCGTATGAACCAGGAGTTCAATGAATTCGTAAAGAATTTTGACCGGCGCAACATGCTTATTCAGCATGCGGATAAATTCGGCATTACGCGCACCAGCACGCCTTTGATCCGTCAGAGAATCGGATTTTTCATTTACAAAGTTTATGTATCCATCGCTTATCCCTTCCTTAAATTTGTAACTCAGCTCAGCAATTTCCATGTCATTATCATGCCGATTATTGCCGTATTAGTAGCTTTATACGCCAGCGCTGTATTACCGATGGTGCTTCTGACTTGGCTCGGTTTGATCGCGGTAGATGCTTTAGGAATGCGGCTCTTTGGCAGCGGACTTACCAATGCGTTCCTCGAATCGTTCCCGTTCACTGCCGTTCCGGCAGTTATTGTAGGCGCCGCTGCGGTTCTTATGAGTTCGCTAACACTCGGAATCGTTGCCGGTGCGCTTGCCGTGTTAACGCCCGTTTTAGCCAAATGGCTCCCGCTTCCGCCGTTCGGGCATCTCGGCTGGACCGCAAAGTTTTTCGATATTTTCCGCGGGCAGGTACTTTTCCAAAATCAAGACCGGGCTTATTTCCGCCGTCTCAAGCAGGAATTTATCGAATTAAAGAAGGGATTTCTCACACCGCGCGCATCCGATAGTTTTCTGGGGCCTCTGGGTTACACAGTCGCAACCGCACTCGAACCCGATTCGGACAAACACGCTATCTGGCTTCGCGCTTTGATCGCCGCGCGGGAAATGTATCGTAAGCTTCCTCCGAATGAAAACGGACCGCGCATTTGGGTAATGGGTCCGCACGATGCCGCCGCAGCGTATCAGTTTGCCTTTGCCAATCCCACACTGCAGAAGACGCTTTTTGAACTTCCGACGCATATGCCGGATGCTACCGAAATTGCCCGCCGCAGAGCGTTTGATGCCAATATTCGCGTTCGCGCAAAACTTATGCGGAAAACCTTGGAATGGGTGAAAGAAATTGGATCTATTCCGGCTGAACATATTCCCGGCGTTGAAGAACTTTTCGCTCCCATCGGTGTATCGCTTGCCCGGCTTACCGAAATGGACATCAATGCCTGGGAAATATTCGAAAACATCACCGATCGTATGAACGGCGACCGGAAAAAAGCTAGGCAAGCCCTTTACGAATTTATAGGTGATCACGCGGGCGCGAGGGCTTCTTACAACGATACGCGTATTTTCAAATGGCTTGTTGCCGAAGGTTACATGACGGAAGAACAGGTAAGTCATCTCGGTAAACTTAAAGAAAACGATAAGCAACGGTTTATTGAAAAATTAAAATCCGAAAACCCGCGCATAACCGATGCCGCCATGAAAATCCGCTTGGATCAGGAAGTGGTGCGTAATCATCGGGCGTTCACGCTTAAACTCTGGGGCATGGTTCAGCCCGAAAAACCGGTACGCGATTGGGCGGTTGCCGTTACGAACAAACATCCGGATCAAACGATTGAGAAACGGGGAAATGTGGGCGTCTACACGGTGGAAGCCGGCAATGTATTAACCAATATTCAGCGTATCGCTGCTTCCTTAAATAAAGCTGCCATAGAATCTCCGGATACTTTCCCGACAGAATTGGTCATTCAACAACGAATTCTAGGGCCTCTTAGCCGTAGAACCGGAGAATCCGAAATCGACTTTCTCGGAAGACTTGGTTTTGATACTTCGCTTGCTCCGATCAAAAAGCTTAAAATTTTCGATGCCAACGATATTGACGATATGGCAAGCGATTCGCTTCTCAAGCTAAACGATCATCCGGCTTTGCTTGAAAAATTCAACGAATACAAAATGTGGCGGTTTGTCATTTGGCCCTTGATCAGTGATGTCATCGACCATATCCGAGAAAAGAAATTTGGTTCCGAGGCTATTCAGCTAATAGAAGGTAAGCTCGTATTAACCGTTCCGCAAACCTACGCCGATCTTTTTAATCAGGTTCTTGAGCTGAGAAAGCTTCCCGGCGCGCAAACGCAGCAAGTAGGCCAAAATATTGAGCTGAAATTATCACTCGATTCTGTTTTAAATTGGCAGCTTCTGCGCGGTATCGAAGGGGTGGAATCGCTTCGTACGCTTTACCATACTTTGGTGGATGTTGATTATACGGGTGCAAATCTGCCGCCGAGCCTGCTTTGGACATTCTGGTACCACACTCTCGCTCCTGAAAATATAGGAAAGCCGCAGTCTGAGCGAGAACATGCTATCGAATATTACGATGCCGCTATTTTAGCGCAGACTTTATTTAAGAGGATCGAAGCGCTAAGAACGCCGGATCAGCCGGCCAGAATCGCTTTTATCGGCAACCGGTTCACGGCTCCGATTGTCTCTTTTAATCTCCATAACAGTCAGGAAGTTGCCAATCTTCTTCAATTACGCGGCGCGCATTTGCCGGGCGGCTATCATTTGGCGCGGCATGTTTCACCCAACATCGCCGGACACGTCCGCGGGCGTCTCGAAAAATTGGTAACCGGATTTCAGGGTCCGGACGGTTTATCCAACGGCGCGGGATTTGGCGCCATGGCGCTTCCCTCATTTGCTCAACCGGCGGTTGATTTTGTAGAGAAGGCCGGACAACAGGCCATGAATGTTTTAGATTCAACGTATCAATCGATTCTTGATTTTCTCACGAACAATTCACAAGTAAACGCGATTAAAGACAGCGTTCAACCCGTCGGGGAATATTTTTCTAAAGATGTTTCACTCGGGCAGGGAATTTTTATGGGGGCAGCCGGCTTGGGCGGCGCCGGACTTGTGGTTTGGCTGGGTTACCGGGCAGCGAAGAAATTTCCACGTGCAGCCAAAGCCGGCGTAAGTTTAGCGCTTCCGGTGGCTGCTTATTTTGGTGCGACTGCTTTAGCTATTGCGGGATTACCGCTTATGGGCGTTCTTTTGATTTCGGTTCTTCCTTTATTGGCAATGATTCACAGTTTCGTTCGACGTTCTGTAGAAAATTTTGGGGGAATTAGAAAGACGATTGATTACGCGCTCACGTACGGAATATTTACCGGCGCAATTTGGCAGGGACTCAATGTTTTGGCGCGTTTTGGAATTATTGCTGTGCTTAGTACGATTGTAACTCTAAAAATTTCACTTATTCCCGCAGTCTTTTTTGCGGTCAATGCTTTAGCAAGCCGCCTAAGTAAAAATTTCAGTTCACCCGTTCGCAATTTACTCGTTCGCTGGCCCGCGTTTGTGGCTACCGTTGGATTTGCGCTCTACGCTTTCGGCATTCTTCCTCTTGCTACTGTTCCATTGGCAGCCGTTGCGGCCGTTGCTTTTGTTCCGGCGATTGTTTGGTACGCCGTTAAAGTCATATTCTATATTGCAAAATTTGTTTTCTTAATTATTTCAGCCCCGTTCGCCTACATTAATAAGCGCAATAACAGACTGCCGTCCTATCGTGAGCTTCCGAAGTTAAAACAGCGCGGTTCCAAAACCGTTTTAATTCGTGTCGGCTACGATATTCCTGAATTGGATAAAATTAAAGATAATCTTAGAATTAAAAAATCCCTAAAAACCATCCGCGACCTCCAGGGTAAAGGATATACCGTAGTTTTGATCGCTCACAATGGGCGGCCCGGCGGGAGAGTCAATCCTGCTTTTTCTCTTGCGCCGCACGCCAAGGAATTAGCGCGTCTTTTAGGTCAGGAAGTTAATTTAATCGAGAACAGCATTACGACAGCAGGCGTTTCGGGCGATGTTAAGCGCAAGATTAAATCCGGCGCGGTAAACATGCTTGAAAATCTCCGTTTCTCCAAAGGTGAGGAAACGCACGATCAACAATTCGCCAAAGATCTCGCCGATTTAGCCCATTATTATGTGAACGACGGCTTTAATGTGGCCCATCGTGACAACACATCGGTTGATGATGTCCTGGATTATATTAACGAGGGCGTTTATGTCGGTGCTTTATACGAAGAAGAACTTAATAAGCTTGAATTGGTCCGAAAGAGACCCGACGTGATCATATTCGGCGGCGGACCGAAGATGAGTGAGAAAATTCCTCAAATCAAGCGAATGCTCGGCGAAGTCGGTTCGGACGGTCGGTTGTTAAAAACCGGATCGATGCCTAAGGGTGGGACTATTCTCGTAGGCGGCGGACCGACCGTAGCGTTCTTACTCGCCAAAGGCTTTGATATTAAAGTAAAAAACAAAGTTTCGCCGGAAGATCTCCGGCATGCCCGGACGATCGTTAACCTCGGCAGTATGCGGGATGTCCATGTCGAAACACCAGTTGATTTTGTGGTAACCAAAGTTGACATCATGGATAAGAAGACGCCTAAAGGGCTAAAAGAGAATCCGCCTACGGAAATCGCTACATTGGAGGAGTTAATCGAAGGCAAATTCGCGGATTACTTTATTTTTGATATTGGACCCGAAACAGCCAAGCTCTATTCTAAAAAATTGAAAGGCCGGGTTTTGTGGAACGGCCCTCTTGGAGTAACGGAGATAAAAAGCTTCGAACAGGGTTCGAAGACTGTTGCCGAAGCCTTAGCTAATTCAAGAGCACTATCAGTTATTGGCGGCGGTGATACGGCGACTATGATTGAGAATTTTGGTTTAGCAGATAAAGTCAGCCATATTTCAACGGGCGGCGGTGCTTCGCAATATGTTGTGAGCGGCAGGATGCTTTATGCTTCGGAGGCGATTCGAAGTTGGTGGCAAATTCGCCGCGCACAAAATAAGAGAATATTTTTTGGAAAGAAAATTGAGATAGGTGGAATTTCCTATGCGGTTTCCAACGTCAGAGAAGTTGGTAACGGTCTTAAGGTGGCGAGGCTTCATGCGCGTTACGACATCGAATTCAACGCGCGGTTCGGTGAAAAACTTGGTAAAGGCGAAAAGTATGAAGTGCTGATCGGTAAAGACGGCAAAGCCGTTTCGATTTTACGGCAAAACGATGCCCAGTATCGGTTAAATACCGCCGCGGTTTCCGGCATTTCTATTCAAACCTACGTCGGCTCGGTTCTCGAATTCATCAATCTTCAAGTCAATAAAACCGGGCATCAAATCCGTTGGAGCGATACGAATAATGTACGCGTCTCCGATTTCCTCACAACCGGCGAATTCACGTCCAATCCCCAAGCTCCCCATATGCACGAGAGTCAACTTGCTCTTCCGGGTATCGAATGGGGTTGGCGGAGAATTTATGGAAGTAAGGACTATACAACCCCGAAGGATAAAACGACATTTGAACCCGTTTTTCATTATGAATTTCAAGCTAAGCAGAGCAATAAGACTCTCCTGGTCATGAAACCTTCGCCCGAACCTCAATCCGGCGGCTTTGAATTTTTAATTCGCCCAAGCGAAACCATCGTGATATCCGGTCCGGGAACCATAGGATTAAAGACCGCTTATTGGGCGCTGGCCAATGGTTTTAATGTAGGCGCATCGAACCGTTCACCAAGCCTTCAAGGAATTAACCCGTACAACATGGGCTTTCCCGTCATTTTTATGCCCGATGTTACGCCCGGAAAAAATACGCCCGCTCAAAATGCTGAAATGCAGAAACGCTTCGCGCAGACCGGAATTAAGCTTGTCACCAATACCGACGGAAGTGTTGTTACCCTTGAGCAGCTGCTAAACGGAATACCTGCGCAAATCGGTTCTTTGACGCTCGGCAAGCCGGCGTTGGTTATCGAGGCGCTTGACGGAGAGTACGAAAAACCGCACGGTAAGGAATTTGACAAATTATCTTCGGAAGATCGGGCGAAAGCCATTGAATACGACGGAAAGACAATCTCTCATATTTTCATTAAGGAAATCATTGAGAAATACGACGTTCCTCTTTTTATACAAGGTTCCAACGATCCAAGCGATGCCGATGTCGCTATCGAAACTGTTTTTATGAAGACGGCTAAAGTAGGCTTTGATTTTAAATGGGTCAGCGGATTAAAAAAGATTCTAAGTTCCAAGGGTCGAAAAGAGCCCCTCGTTTATTTCTGCCCATCTTGCAATACCACGAACCGCGTGGCTATGGATTCGCTTTATTTCGAAATCGAGAAAATCTTTGGAAGAAAAAATATCGATTCTATCGAAGCCGATGTATTTACCATACGCCGCGTTTCCGATCCGGGCGGAAGGGAAGTGGGAATTAAAGAAGTAAGCGGCGGCGCGATCCAAGCCCGTTACCACCACGCCGAAGATGCGTTAGCCATCACAGAGCAGCTGGAATTAAAACGAAGAATTAAATGGAAGCGGGATAGCCAAGGCAAGGTTGTTTCTTACACGACCGATGCCGGTACCGGGCATCAACATCATCACCATATCGGAAACGAGACGTTCCGTCTCCACTTAAAAGACGGCCGTGTTGTCGATCTCAAGAATATTATGAAGCGCCTCATCGCGCAGAGTCCGCGCCTTGCGCTTGCTTTTATGAGCGAAGAGAAATTTGATCCGACCAAATTTGATGAAGCCATTGTTAAAAAAGGCGGTGTTCGCCATCCGTACGTTGCCGCTACGCAAGTGATGGTTGATGAGCAGGGGAATATCAAACTAGTCTACCTTACCGAGCAGGAATCTAACGTTGTTCCCAATAACATTACCGCTATCGAAGGCGTTGTCGGTCATATTGCTCCTACTGATGTTGCTGTATCCATTGAAAACGTTGACCAAGTGATGATGGTTGATCAAAACAAAAAATTAATTGAGAAGACGTATCCCGATCCTGACGTCGCACCGGTTGAAAAAGTGTTCCGTGAACAGCTAAATACCAAAGGCGAATCTTGGGAAAAGAAACCCCTCTTCAAGGGCCGCGTTCCGGCAGCGAAGGCGAAGATTGTTCCGGCGAAATATGTTGCTGCGCCGGCGGATAAAAAGAAGGTAACGGCACCGGCCGGTGCTACGACTGGCCAAACCGTTTCGGCAGGGAACACCGATATCATAAGGCCCGAGCCCCTTAATGAGGATGAAGTTTATCAGGTAACCGAACTTTTGACGGATATGCGCGTTCCTATCGATAGGTTGAAGAAAAGCCCCATCTACAATGTGGCCGAAGCGGCGCGGAATTTGGACAAAGAAGTCACTTTGGCGCTTGCCCTGGCTTATGCGGGCACAGCGCAGACAACGAAGGTAACCGAAGCTCTCCAAATACTGGGTCGCATTGATGATCAAATCAAGGTGCTTGAGCAGAGTAAAGATCTTCCCGGTTTATTCGATGGTTCGTATAATGAAACGGTTGTTCCCGTTAAGTATATGAGCAAGGCACTCCGCGATTTATTGACACGGGCAGAGGCTGCGCAAGGGCGTGATGAAGTAACGCCGCCGGCTACAGCTCCGCCGGCCGATGTTGATGAAATTCGTATTCCCCCGGAAGCCGTTCCGACACTCTCCCTCGAAGATCTTTCCCCTGAAAAAACCGGCGTTGAAAAAACCGGTAAAGTCCTAAGCCGCATTAAACTCCGCGATTTCGCCCGCGCTCATTTTAAAGATTTACTGGTGAGCATGCGCGCTGTTCACGCATCGCGTAGGAAATTCGATTACGACCCGCTACGTGAACGGTTATCAGAAATTCTCGAAGGAATCAGCACAAAAGTTGCGAGCGACGTTAACGGGAAACTTCTCGATTCGCCCGTTTCGCCGCTTTATTGGATGCCTATCTTAGAAGAAATGAAAAAGAAAGGTGAAATCGGTAATCCGATCGTCTTTGCTGTAAATACCCATACCGAACTCACCATGCAGGCGCTTTTCGAAGCGCATGTGGAATTTGGCTGGCCGGTGTTTGCCGAACTCGCTCTTTCAGAAGGCGCATTCGATACGGGCGGATATACCGATCTTCCACCGGAGAAATGGGGCGATCTTCTCCGCAAATACGCTCGAATTGTTCGTGAAAAATACGGTGTCGAAGTTATTTATTCCCAGCACGCCGATCACGTTGTAACGCAGAAAGACACACCTAAAGATCACCGAAAGAGCCTTGTGCACTTGGAAGTTCACGCTTCTGTGGCGGGAACGACATCTACCAACGACGATCCTTCGCATCTTCGTGACGAAGAAGTAATGCTGGAAAGAGTCCAGGAAATGGCTGACGAACTTGGCGTGACGCGCAGCATCGGCACGATGGATCAGTATGTAGCTAATTGGATCGCGACCGAGGAACTTCCCGGAGACGGCGGAGTAAACGATTCCGTTCAGAAACTTATCAAGACCGGAACGCTCGCAGAGAAAGAAGCCAAGATTATCGCGAAGAATGAATACCGAAAGGCTGTTCGTCAAGCTTACGTTGATCGTAAGGGACTCGAAGGCGAGCAGCCGGAGAAAGCTGAATTCGATTTTGATCTCGAACTGGCCAAGGTTGGAATTGAAACCATTATTGATACGTTTATTTGGCATACGAAGCAGCTTCCCGAATGGTGGATGAACGAGCTTGAAATCGGTGAAGTGCGCGCAGGAATTTTAGAACCTACAAATTTAGCCGAGCTTTGGTACGCGGTTTCAAAAGTCCCGGAGGATAAGCGCCAATTTATCGCTATCGCAGACGGCGGTGCTCACGGTGCGGTGGCCGGCGACGTCAGTGTTTTTGAAAGAGTTTATCCGGTATTAAAACAGCTCGCGATGGAGCGTTTCGATCTCGAAGTGCACTTTGTAAAGCATGGCACAAGCGGAACACCGCTTTCCGTGATTCAGAGTTTTCCGGATTGGGGTATTCGTAAAGTCAATTACGCTACGGCGGGCAGCCGTAATGTCATCGAGTATCTAAACGAAATCCGAGGTGAATTTCCGGAAGCCGGAAAACTGTACGATGATATGGTGCGTAAAGCCCTTGCGGAAGGTGGCGTGGCATTTGATGAAACCGGGCTACCGATGGCAGGCACGGGAAAAGGCAGTATCGCTTCGGATGCGCTTCCTGCCTACGATAAAGAACTCGCTAAAATTCTTGAAATATGGTGGAAGACGACGAGAGGCGTGAATCGTGTTCCGAAGAGTTGGGATGCAGACAAGAATGTGCCCAAGGAATACGCTGAAAAAGTTCGTCAAGCCGCGCTTCGTAATTTTCTCGCCAATGATGCTAAACGGCAACTTAAGTATTTCCAAGAACGGTTAAATAATTTGCCCGAGGAAATTAGACGAAAAGTTATCGAAAATGTGAAACATTCTACTGTCGAAGGCCGGGAAGGATTCATGCCTTATCTTACGGCATTTAATTCCCAGCCCCAGCCGGACGGCAGCGTTAAGTCGAGAAATTTCAAAGGCGCAGCGAAGGAAATCTCAAAGAAATTAAATCGCCGCCAAGCCGTTCGCCTCCGTCCGAAAGATGTCACCGCTATTATGACGCTTGCCGCGCAGGAACTTGGAATCGAAACCGGCCTTCCCGTAATTACTCCCGACGCTACATTCGGCAGTGCACTCAACGATCTTGTTGTCCTCTCCGGCTCCGGCTTTGGTGCACCCACTCCATTATCATTACCGAATGTCCCCGTTCTTGACACTGATAATAAGCCTTTAACAATTACAGAAATTTCTCCTTGGTTTCGTTATATAACCGCAGATGGAAGATTCGCGGCATATACTTCGGTTAAAAGATGGAAGTTTGGATTCTCAAGAAAAGTGTTTCTCTCTCAAGAAAAACCGTCATCACCGCTTAGAACGATTCCAACCGTAGATGCAAATGGAAGGCCTATACAGTTAAATTCCGTAAACATAATTCGATTCACTCTCGATGGTAGATTCGGCATAACTGCCCGATGGGGTGACCAAGGAGTTTTTCTCCTTCAAGAAACATCTTCTTCGCCGCTCAAAATAGTGACTAGTGTTCCCAAAATCGATTCAGTGGAAGTGACTCCCGATGGAAGGTTCGGAGTAATTGGTTTGATAGAAGCCGCAACGGAAGCACTTCTTCAGGAAACTTGGTCCTCACCGTTAAGAGTAGCTCCTGTGGTTGATTCCCAAGGACGTAATATTAGGCCCGACGGAACGTATTATCTTAAGCTAACCCCCGATGGTCGATTTGAACTTCAGGTGAGCACCTCAACTACGAAAAGTGATTACGTGACCAGGTACATCCCTGGAGGGCCGCCAGGTCATGATTGGGGGAGCGGATATGACTCCACTGAGTTAGAAACGTGGGAAGTGATATCACGCAGCCATTTCGAACAGGAAACTCCTTCTTCGCCGTTTAGGTTCAAAAAATCTAGTTCAGGATTTGGGGCGAGGATGACGCCGGAGCAGCACAGCAAAACATTACAGAAATTATCCGGCCTTACAATTTCTGTTGATGATATTACCGGCGCGGAAATTAAATTTGAGCCGGGCGTTTCCAATTATTATTTCCCGAACGGCGGAAGTTCGCGTACGCGGGATGATATGCGGAAAAGTTTTGCGCGCCGAATGCCGAAGGCTCTTTCAAGCATGCCGGGCAATCCTTCCATGTACGATATGCGCCGAGGGGTTCAGGAAGGAACAGCCGATCAAGCCGGGGAATTAAAGAAGAGATCCGATGCGGTAGGGCTTATTCCAGATCTCACAAGAATTCGCGCCGTAGCGCTCCGGCCGGGCGAAGAATTTCCGCACACGATCGGTCATCGCCATCAAGCTTTTGTGCTCCGCGGACCCGGTCAAGAACTTTCCGATCCCGATCACGGCGATCCAGCCAAACGTGGTTTAGGGCCGTCCGAATTTTATCAATTTTACGGACGCGGCGCTTCCGTTCAGCCCGATATCGATCCCGACACAGGAAAAATTCGCGGTGTTAAAGTTGTTTTATTTGACGCCGGCGATATCGTTCCCATGGATCCGAAACGCGGTCATGTTACTTACAATTTAAGCGAGCAAGTGGCGCTTACCATGTTTGATTTTAACACCGCCGATGCTGCGGCAGATTACGAACCGTATTGGAGCAAAGGCAGTCCCGTCATTATCGTAAAAGACGAGCACGGCGGATTTAGAATAGAATGGAATCCGGAATACACAGCTGAAGATTTCGTAAGCGGAAAATTTCCTGCCGATACGGAAATCGAAGTCGTTAAACCCAATCCAGAGATCGGACAAGTTTGGCATAAATTCGGCATCACCGGTCTTACCCACGGCCGTCCGCTTTACAACGCCATTCGCGACGAAAGGGTTATCGCCCAGTTAGGCCGCGCTATTAACGATCCCCGGCATTATCTTGAAGCGTACAACCAAAGTTTTGTTCCCGCAAACCTAGCGGATTACACTGGCGCACCCGTACAAAGCGTCACCGAAGGTGACCTCAGCCAAGAACAAACACGATTAAACGATTGGGCCGAACAGCTCATGACCTGGGCCATTCAATTGGCCATGGTTATTCTCAGCGGAAAATTTTTCGCATGGCTCTTTCCGGGTCTTTCGGTGACCCTTGGTTCCCGCGCAGAATCAATTTATTCCAAAGTGAGCACTTGGGCCGATGGAGCCATTAGCCCGGTTATTTCCAGCCTTGAACAAAACGGAGCTGGAAAACGCACTGTTCAATTTATGCGCTTCCTTCGTCGGAGCCTAAGCGTTAAAGAAGGCGCCAACGAGGACTTCTTTGCTTATGCCGCGCGAGTCCAGAAAATGATGGAAGCCTATGAGCAGGATATTAAGAGCTACACCGCTACACCAAAAGACACATCAATCTCGCCGGAGCTGCAGAACGCGTTCGCAAAAGGAAAAGTCGGCGAAGCGGGAGTGACCTATTTTGAGAAACTCAAAAAAGCTCAAGAGCGTCTAGGGGCAATTTATGCAAGAGTTGGGGCGATTTTAGAAGGTGAGCGTCCTATTGCAGAAGCCGCGAGCGCAATTCGAGAAGCATTAGATGATTTAGTTGCTGCTTCACCGGAAAGGCTTATTGGTGGTGGGCAATCTATCTACTACGCACTGGAAAAAGACGGGTTTGTAAATGCAGAGAATAAGGATGCGTTAAAGCTTATCGAAGAACCCATTCATAAGATTGTTGCGAGAACAAAATCTTTACGCCAAGAGTTTGAAAAAATTTCAAACGAGCCGACGTTTGCCGCAAAACTTAATCGTGCCGAAATCCGGTTAATGTATAGCGCGGCCTTCCTCACTCTTCTTCGCGAGCGGATGGGCGGTGAAACAAGCCCGCGTACGGCCGTAGCGCGTGCTACCGGCTGGATTCTTCCCACGAACGAAGAAATGGATGCCGACGGCGTAAAACAATTCCGTAATCTCCTGGCCCACGCCAGAAAGATTTTCCGTAGCGGCATAACCAGTTCCAAAGAAATTCTTGTTATGCAGGATCATCTCAATAAAGCCGTGGAAGCCATAAAGCCGATTCAAGATGAGATTAAGGAAATGGTCGAGAAGCCGGAACTAATTTCCGTCGATCGATTGGTTGAAAAGATTCGCACCGTACTCATGTATGTTGAGACCTTTCGCGCGACTGTCGAAGTGGTGGATGCCGTAGCCGTAAAAACACTTCAGCCGGAAGAATACGCTGCGTTTTCAAAACGCTGGGCCGAGGTAGCGGATTTAATCGGTGGTTTGGCGGAAATGCCCGTGGATATTCTAAGAACCCACGGCTCCAATTTTGTGACAAGCGCTCTCAATTGGGCGGTTCCGGATAAACGTCTTGGCGATCAACTCTTTCAAGTGATCGGTGAACGCAGCGACAGCAAGCAGGTATTTGGGTTTTGGGATTACCGGTTACTTAATATGATTCGCCGTGCGTTCGCGCTGAAATTGGCGGATCGCAGTATTTTACTTGGTCTCAAGGCTGCGCGTGGAGTGGAAGAAGTAATCCGGCCAGGCTCTTCTTTCGAGCGTCAAATTCAAAAATTAGCGGGCGTTCGTGACGACGAAGTTTCTTCCTCGTATGAAAAGCTCAAAAAGTCTGCGCATAAAATTCTCCGTCAATTTATCCGTCATCCCGGTCTAACGGCTGTGCTTGGTGCGGCATCCTCGCTTGTTGCGATCGTGATTCTTACTTCGTATGGTGCAAGCGAACAAGAAAAAATTGTAAGTTCAGATTCACCCGAAGACTATTTCACAGCAGAGGTAGCCGAACAAATTGCACAAGCCGAAGGAATCGATGCTAAGAGAGAATTAATTCGCAGTGCGTTAATGGAAAAATTTAAAGCGAGTTGGAAGGGAAAAGTATTGGGCGCAGCTATTTTAAATTTCGTCGCAAGCGTTACGGCTCTTGTTATTATTGCTGCATTAAGGACGATTAAGAAAGTTCAAAGTATCGGCGCCGGATTCCCGGATCTTGAAAATACGCCTTCGTATGTTGTTGATAAGCTGGCTACCAATAAAGATTATGATAAAAGCGAACAGCTTCTTATCCGCGATTTGAGCGGATTTCTATTCAACATGATTCACGATAAAAATGTTTTGAATAGACAGAGAGCCTTGGTCGTACTTCTCAAAGGCAGGAACGGTTTGCGTACGGGCGTGGCTTTGGTGATCGATGCGTTGTATGCAACGAACGTAGGGGCGGGGTTACCCCGCCCGAAGGGCGCGGAGACCGCGCCCCTACGCATGATTCCCGATCCCCAAACCTTCATTAACGACGCTGATTTCCTGGCCATCAGAGCGGCTTTCGTGGATGCGCTAAAGAGTGAAGACCCGCATCTCGAACGCTTTACGCGCACACTTACCGGCCGAAGAATCAGTACGATCGAGCGCGATCTTTCCGGTGCAATTCAAGTTAGCGTAACGCGCAAAGACGTCATTCCGGAGCATCTGAAGGTTGCTGCTGAAAAAGAAGCCAATTTTGTCGAACGCGTTGTCCGTCCAAGGCTTATTAAAGCATTCATATTTATTTCTGCTCTTCGGTTTTCTACCGACCTCGTAAATAAAATTCTCGAGAAATATACCGGCACTAAACTCGGCAGAATTTTTGCGTGGATGGTTGGTCTTGGGAAAATACAAGCCGGCCAAGCGCGCGTCAGCCGCATTGAAAATATTCTAAGACGCGGCGGCAAAGCCATTAATTATTTGATCGCCTGGCTCATTACCAGGTTCTTTGGAAACCCTGCCGAAGGCTCCATCCGCCATTCCATCAAAGAACAAGTTTTGGATATTCTCTTGTATCGATATCCGGTTTACGAAGGTCCCGTAACGGCCGGAGGCATTGGGCCCGAGCGCCCGCAGGATTTTACATATCTTTCCGAGGCTGCCGTTCGACGCGTAAGCCGATGGTTGGGTGTTTTATCCACAGCGCAAGTGGCTCGTGACCAATGGCAAAGAGTGGCCGCATGGCGTAAAGGGCGTGTCGAAAGCAAAAATCTCCGGGCTCGGGTAAAAAGATTCAAAGATCTGGAAGACTCGCTTACCTCTGGAGTGCTTGCTCTTAACGCAAAAGAGACGACCGTTCGCGTTCAAACCGAGATTGATTTGCTCAAGCAGGAGCTTGAAAGCGAAATTTCTTCCATCATGGGAGAAGCCCGAGCGATGGAGAAAGATATCGAAGCGGAAGGTTTGGAGGGAACCGATAAGATCGAACAACTTTCTGAATGGCTCTGGCAATACCTGCTTGTCGTAAGAACAGCGCAAGCTTTGCAGCCCATCCTCTCCGGTATTTCCAAAAAATTATTGGGTGATAAACGGACCGAAGGGTTGGGAAATCGCATCAATGATCTAATGCTGCTGCAGTTTAAGTTGGTAGGCGCTCCCATTGCTATTCTGGATAAATTAGCGAAGCGGAGCGAACAGTCGCTCAATAAAATTTCGTTCGGCGAAAAGAATTTAAACCTCGGAACGCAGCTCGTTGATTTAATCGAGCAATTCAAAGATGGAAAATTGCCTGAGCGGACAGCGCTCGATCGCGTTCAAGATCATCTTCTTAATGCGGTCTTTATTATCACTGTTCTTACCGATTACAGCCGTGTCGTCGCAACAAGAGTGCGCGGTACGAGCCTTACTATTAGCCGCTTTGCAAAAAGTGGATTTACAGATATTTACTCTATTTTGCGCGAATTTCTCGGCGATTTTTTGCGCGAGGGCGGTGTCACGGATATGGTGACCGGTGCTTTGAACGGTTTGTGGGCTTGGGTAAAAGAAGCTCCGCTTAAGAGGGCTCCTTTTGTCTTAGCTAATGCCTGGGCGATCGGCACCGTGATTTCCGTGGTCATTAAAGGTATCGCTGCAGATCATTTTAAAGGCGAAATAGCCCGCCAATTTCAAGAGCATCATGCCGGTGTTTATAAAGACATCCAGGAACTGATTCGTCTGATTCGCAATACGGACCAAACGGAAATTAGCAAAGTTGGTTCTGAAAATCCCATCCGCCTTCAAGCTAAAACAATTTTAAAGAAAATAGCTCCTTCTTCGTTTGATGACATTGGATTTGACCTGGCGCTCACCTTAGCAGCGTATTACGCCGCTCGGTTTGCGGCTCTTCCTGCCGCCCGTTCTGCCAAAGATATGTTGGAGCGTGCGCGTTCGCATAAGCCGGTTTATTCTATCCAAGTTAAAGATCAGCAGGCTGTGATAAATTTTCTTAGCGACGAACACCGTAGATCCGGAATTATTTTTGAGCTTGAGCACGGCACGAATATTCGCTTGAGGCAAGTTGCTTACCAGGTTTTGGAAGAAGCTTATCCGGAAACGATCGGAGTTTTGATTAACGATTTTCTGATTCGCGAAGGAAGGGGAGCGCACCCTCGGCAAAATACTGCACTCGACTCTACAACAGCCGGCTACATTCGCCGGGTGTTTGAGCTCTTAGAGATGGGTGAGTCTCAGAAATCCATCGCCAAGCATGTCCAAAAGTGGATGGCTTCGCAAAAAACAGTTGTCCCGTCCGCACCGACTCCGTTTGCTCTCGAGGCCCCGGCTCTCATTACGCCGGTTAGACAGCGTCAAGCTCAAGATTCGCGCGAAGAATCGCTTCGTCAAATCCAAGATGCCACAGGATTTGGCGCGCTTGACAACAGAGGCCGTTATGCCGTTCCCGAGCTTTCCATGAGCGGCCAACGCGAAATAGGGCTTGCCTCGAAAATCGGTGCGCAAAATGTGCATATTCGCACGATTAACGATTCCGTTTCAGCTCGTATCGAAACATTTTTGGATAACAATCTGGTGCCGATCGTTCATATAAAATCGGCGAACGAAGCCGAGAAAATTGTGAAGGGTTTTAAGAAAATTCGAAATCATACGATGTATGTTTTCGAGCCGGCCGAATCGCTTAGCCTTGAAATGGCCGAAATTTTTGGCCGGGATATCCAGAAATTTTTGGGTAAAGGCGCACGAATCATTTATGGCGGCGATATTCATTCATCGACGTTAAGCGGTTTCTTAAAATCAAAAGTGTTTAGCGGCGTCGAGTTGCATGACGCTGCCTTAGCCAACCAAGCTTTCGAAACACCGCTGACGGCTCATCAGATCGTACTTCTTGAGGCTAAAACGACCGATCATGCTAGGGAAATGTCACGGGGCGTCCGAGCTTTTGACGCCGAGCGTACGGCTCGAAAAGAAGTCATCATCAATATTGTAAAAGGCCGTGTGGGGGCGAGAGGGACATTTGGCGCGATCGTTTCTGCCGCGGTTGGCGGCGCGTATCTTTGGACACTTCAGGGCGGACTCACATTGCCGGCTATTTTGGGATTCTTGGTTGCTTCGCCGGTTATTGCTTACGTATTAATCGGTCTATTATTCTTGCCGTTTGCCGCGATCGTCATCAAAGGTGTTGTAAAATTCTTAACTTGGCTCGCCGGTGCTTACGGAAGAATCATTGATAGCCATCGCGGCGCTTCTGCGATCATATTTTCTGCGAATGCGGCAAGTATCACCGGCTTTTTAGCATACGCCCGATATGCTTTTGGCGCTGCGTGGTTAACGGAAATAACCGCTATGATTACAAACATAAGCTGGCTGGCTTGGCTTGCGCCTTTCATTACGCCGGGAGCGGTGTTGATCGGTGCGGCAGTATTGGTTCTGCTTCCCTTAGCTATTTACGGCATTCCGAAATTGATCGGATGGATTAAAGGTTCGCAAGCTCAAATTTTCGGTGGAATTATAAAATTCCGCGCATTCTCGCTCTTGGCTATTGCTGCGGGAGCGACGCTTTCGGTTGTAACCTCTTTTAACCTGGGAATGATCATCGCCATTTCGGCTGCAGTTTTTATAGCGTCTTATCCTATCTTTTGGTTAGCTCAAAAACTGGTCGGCGGTTTTATCGCGAGACGGGCAGAAAGTTTCTCGGGATGGATCAATACAAAACGCTTGCCCGTGCGAGTGGCCATTTATTCATGGATGACCATCGCAGGATTATTTGCCGGAGCTACGTTAATTGTTGTAGGTACCGGCTTATTACCCGTTAGCGCGGGCGCCGCGGCGGGCGGTGTATTTGCTCAAATTGTGGGCACGATCATTGCCGTGCACGCGGTTGTGCATTCCGGCATATTCCATCCCGAGCTTTTACTTCTGATTCCGCCCGTTGCGAAACTGCTGCGCTGGTTTGATAAACATCCCATCGTCAAGCGCGGACTTATTCTTGCCAGTATCGCCGTAACGGCCGGAGCTACCCTTGGAAGTCTTGAATATTATTGGCATCAACTTGGTTTTTGGATGGGAAGCGAATCGGAAAATCCGGTTTTTCTAGAAGGGCATTGGGCCGATTTGTTCGGCGGTGCTTTTGCGGCTGTCTTTGGGCTTTATATTTTGAGCAAAGCAGCGCATTGGGTAAAGCATCGCTATTTTGCCGAGGCTCCGGTTATCTATTCTTTGGGTTATGAAACACCGAAGCTTCCCAAGGATCTTGAACGGGCTATTCATCGGACGGTTGGTGCGTTGGCGCGTCACGCGGATAACCGTACTGATTTTGGCCGTATGTACCGGGCGTTCATTGATGATCTTAGAACCAACGAAGCCGATCTCCCCGCCGCTGCGCAATTCTTTATCGACCAGTATTTGGCTAACGCAGACGCTTCCAAGCGGGCCATCGCCGTCAATGTTCTCGATGAAATTTTTAGCGAGCTTACCGATTTTGATTTAGGTGTGACGCAGTCTATCGAACGGGCTCTACGCGAAAGATTAAAAGTTGAGACGGATAGCAACGTATGGGGCGTGATCGCCGGAGTGCTAAAGGCCAGGGGCATGGAGAAGGACGTTGCCAAGGTTATTTATAGCCGGCTCCAGATTACAAAAACCACCGTACAACAGAGTGCGGATGGCGTTACCAGCACACAATTCGCGCATGCTTACGCCATAATTATGGCGGCGGGTCAACTTTCTGCCGATGCGGTTAAATCACTCGGAGAAGTTACGGAACACGGCGCGGCAAAACTTACACTCAAAGCCGAGCTCGAATGGCTTGCGCGAAATAAGAAATTAAAAGATACGTACGGACTCATACTTCGCCACCGCGCTTTTGCTTCCCTCCAGCAAGTCGAACGTAATTTGGGCCAACTAAAACCTTCCGAATCTCTTGTCCGCCTTTTTAACGAAAACAAACGAGCCGTAGAAACAGGCCGCGCCGAAGAAATCAAAGCGGCTTTCGTTGCCGTGGCGGGTTCCAGCTTCACAAAAATCGACAGCATTAAAGTAGTAAAGGAATTTGGAAAATTACTACAAAATGCCGGACCGATTGAAAATACCCCGGCCGCCATTTTGTCCGCTATTTTAGCGGTTCCCGCAACACGACGGTTCCTTAATAATGTCGGAAATTCATTTGCCAAAAAGCCTGCCGACGGTGCCGCATCCGGTGCGATTATCGAAGGTATTAACGCAGATCAACTTCTCGCTGCCATTACGGTTATTGCCGAAGGTTGGCGTGACGATGCCCCTACCGTTACGACCGGTTCCCGGCTTGGCGGCGCCTGGCATGAACTTCGCCGAAAGAGTATTTTCCGTGTCGAGGCCCATATGGCCACCGATCCGTTTGAAAAAACAAATACTGTCGGTGAGCAGCTTAATAAAGATTCCATCAATATCGTAGGACTGGGACAGAAAGACAAAATCTTAAAGGCTCCCGATGTTTACGCGCTCGTTTTCTTTGGCCCGAAAGGTTCCGGTATTAATTTGAAAGTCAATGTTGATCCGAAGACCGGCGAAACGCATGTTGATTTTAATTTGGCGGAAAATCTTTCCAAGATTGCCCAGGCCCGGGCCTACGAAGGCGATATTACGAAACTTCACGGCCTGCTTCTTCTGCGTGACCGGCAAAAGGGAATTGTTCGTGATGTCTTAAAACTTTTAGATGAAGCAAAACGCGCGCGTTCTATTTCAGATAGAGCCGGAGCGCAAGTCCGCCGTGGTCTTTATTTCTACCACGCCAAGAGCGGCCAGCTTATCGGTAAGGAAACTTCCGAATCCAACGAAGTTTTTCTCGAACGCGCTTGGAACTATGTTCTGGAAGAAATAGAAGCTACCGGCACATTTGTATTGCGCGACGAAGAAGGCAGGAACCTCTTTACCTTCGTCAAAGACGGAGATTTGGCGCCCGTTTTAGCTATTCATTCCGGAAAACTTGATTATGTCATCGGCGGTACGGCTTTACCCGAAGGCGTGCTTCGCGCCCAGCTTTCAAACGGAAGCGATATCGAATACGAAGCGGTCCTGGCTACGCATCAACTTCTAAGCGATTTCCCCGAAGGCGCCGAGATCGGTGACATTGTTTCCTTTTATCCATTTAAAGAAATGCAAATTCTTGCGCGTGATGGATTTGCTCATCCCAAAATCGCGCAGCTGCATCGGGACGGAAAAGCTACGACCGAATCGGTGACCGCAATCCTTAAGCAGCATTTATCGCAGGTTGCTGAATATCTGCCGGATCAAGGAAAAATTTCAGACGCTCTGCTCGGCGTGCTTGTAGACCAATTGGTTCATGCTCCGAAGCTTCAGAGCTGGAGTATTAAATACAGTTCGATTGATCCCAATGCCCCCAAATTAGCCAGCGGTACGGACGGCGTTGTTTATATCGGCGGCGTGAAGACCAATCGATTCGTACCCGGCATGCAGGCGGAACCTTCCATTGATGTGCTCACGGGTAAATACACATTTCGTGTGGCCGAAACGGGTTATTCCGGACGCGGAACGGTTTACGAAGTGGTTTTGGAAACGAAACTAACGGATCTTCTAAGCAATGCGCGTAAATATCGTAAGCAGCTCGGCGCAAGCCGTTATGAAATTGAACTGGGTAAAGCCTATATGGCCGAAGCCAACGGAACCCAAGAGGGTTTTGAATTGTTTGGATTTGCCGAAGCGGCTTTTGCCGAAGCGCGTCGTTTAAACAAGAAAGCTTCTGCGAGTATTGAGCGTGCGGTTCGCGTAGAAGAGCTCCTTCTTCAAGCCAAAAAAGCCATTGTCGGTCTCGACGCAGATTTATTGGCGAAATACGGAGCTGCCGAAGCTTATGTAAAGAAAGCCAATCGCAAGGCGCAGAATCTTTTAGCGCGAGCCTTGGAGCTTGATTCCACACACAAAGAAGCCCGCTCGCTTTATGTGCAGCTGCTTACCTATCATAAAGAAAGAAAAGCCGTGCCTCGAAAAGAGGGAATCAAAGCCGAATTTGACGGAGTTCTGATTGGTCATCCGGAGTTGACCCCACGCCTCAGCGCTTCCGCCGAAAACATTGCTGCAAAGGAAGCGATCGCTCGCAGTGATAAATATATTGTTCCGCGCATTCCGGGGACCGATGCGGGTACGATCGATGCCGTTTTGGCGGGAATTTCTCCCGAATTGCTCACGAGCGAAGAAGGATTAAACAGATTCCGCTTCTTTTACGAAGATCTCGAAAACATCAGCGGGAACGGAGTTCTCAAAAATCCTAATGCGGTTGCTATCAATGAGGCTGTTGGAAAAATCCGTGCGCATTTAGCCAAGAAATTTGGCCAAGCCTACGGCGACCAAGTTAAAATCGGAACGGGAGGCAGTATTTCCAGTGCTAATGCCGAAGAGTTTATTTCACAGCCGAATATCGATTTTATTATGCCCGGGATAAGCTCTCGTCATCCCGTTCAATTAGCGGCTATAGCTAAAATCGTACAGGAAGTTTCCATTCGGACGGGCCGGAGAAAAGGAATCCTTGCCAACTGGAAGGGCAGGGTTCAGCGCGAATTGGGAGAATATCTCGAGCTCGCGGTTAGGTCCGGTCTTGATTTGAACACCATAGATGTCTTCGTGGTACCCGGAGCCGATCGTGAAAAGCTCATTTATATAAATAAATACGTTCCCCAATTAACGCATATCAGCCCAAGTTCGGAAACACCCCTTGAGCTTCCGAGAACCCTCGATCTTGAAAATGAAATTCCTACGGCATTACAGAAAATCGCTAATGTTACCGAGGCTATCATGCTTCGTTTCAAGCGCCATCAGATCGAGCTGATTAGCCAGACCAAGTCGGACGGCTCAAGAGTAACGAACGCCGACCTAATGGTACAGGAAGCCATTATCAATGAATTGCAAAAACATCCGGTTTTGAAAAACGCCAAGATTATTACGGAAGAATTTTCTGCCACGCCCGAGATAGCCAGCCGCATTGCTCAGATTAATGAGGCGAATAAAGGTTCGAACTTAACGGTGGTTATCGATCCTATCGACAATACATCGGGTTTTATCAGATGGGTCGGAGAAGGCACGGCTAGCCGTACCGGCGCTTCGATTGGATTATTTTATCGGGGAGAGCCGGTAGCTCATGTTTTCTCTAGTCCCGCCATGGTTTTGGGCGGCAGGCAAGGTATTACAGCGCTCACGATCCGCGGAAAAGGTGTCACCGTAAACAACCAAAAAGTTCGCATGGCCGATGATTTCTCCGCGAAGTCCGCAGCGGCCAGCATTCACCGCAGTCGATCGCGCGAAAAAGGGAAACTTCTCCTCCCGCAAACAGAGAAACTTCTAAAGGCTTTCAAAACACAAACGGAATGGACGGCTGCCGCGGGAGCGGCTCTTCAAATTGCTTCCAGCGGAACCTTTGGGTTTCCGAACCGTTTAGCGAGTTATTCTATCGGGATGCCCATTTGGGACATGATGAATTTCTTTATGATCACGGAAGCCGGCGGCCAAGTTATTCAAACTGACGGTCCGCGCAAAGGCCAGCCATTCCGATTTACAAATTCTATTCTTGAACAGGCCGCCGACGGTAAACATCTCGGCGCTTTTATTGCCGGAACGCCCGAAGCCGTTGCTTACGCTTCCACGGCGCTCGGATTATCCTCACCCTCCTCCAGAGCTAAGCTGGATGCGCTTGAAAAAGCCCGCGCTTCCATTCAGGACAATATTTTTCGTAGTTACGATATCCGCGGCAACTATGCCCAAGGTGAAATTACTCCGGAATACGTTCATCTTATAGCCGAAGCTCTTGCGCATAGAGTTAGAGAGAGTTGGAAGGCGGCGACTGTCGAAGATAAACCTTGGGCTGCCGTGATGGGAGATGAGCGTCCGATCAATCCCAAATTAATCGATGCGGCTCGTGAAGCGTTAAGCAAACACGGTATGAATGTAGAATTTAACTACGAGCCCATAGCTACACCGCTGGCCAATCGCAGGCATCTTCTCGGAAACGAATCCCGCGGGCGTAAATATGTCCTACGGATCCAGTTCACCGCTTCCCATTTGGATAGAGCGACCTACGACGGTTTAAAAATAGAAATTTTTGAAAACAGCCAGTGGCATCAACTTTCCGGAGATGAATTAACCGATCTTAGAGAACGCATTAAAGAAATCAAACCGCACGATGAGCCGGAGGTTCTGCGCGGAATTCAAGAGGAAGTAACAGGCCTGCGCAGCGAATACGTTAGTCAAATGGTCGAAAGGTTTAGAGGAAGAATTGACCCAACGCTTTACCGCATTCTCACCGACCACGGCAACGGAACAACCGGTATATTTGCAGAAATATTAAGACAGCTAGGCTATGACGTTATCTCGCAATATGAAAATGCGGACCCGAATTCAAAAGTTATTGCCAATCCTATAGAGCGGGTTGTTCAAGAGCGCGTTGTAAACGCGATGCGCGAATTGCCTAAAGATAAGAAAGTTGATCTTGGGAAAGCTTTTGATTCCGACGGCGATCGGTTTGTCCTTTTTGATAAAGAAGGCCGCGCCGTTCTGCCCCCGGCCATTGCTACAGCTCTCTATCATTATCTCCTTGTGAAGCATCAAGATTTCTTTAAAAATGAGTTACTGGCTCAAGCGGGAATCAAAGTAAATATCGGCGTTGATTTCCGCACCACCAATACGCTTCGCCTATTGATCGAAGAATATAAAAGCCTCGGATTCCAAATCGAAACGAAGCTGCTCCAGCCCGGTCAGCCTTCTATCAAAGTTTTTGTGAAATCCGAAGTCAAGCGGCTCCGGGACGCTTTTGAATCCAATCCTATTTTGAAAAAAGATTCCGCGCTTAGAAGACAGTTTGCCGCGTTTCTCGACGATTTCTTTGCCGGTGAAGTTTCCGGCCACTTTAATTTCGTGCCGTTCTCCGACCGCGCCGATATCGGAAACGATTCCGTGGATGACGGCATGTACACCTCGCTAAAGATTTTGCAAATGCTGAGCGATGCCCCGCAGTTTACCGCGCGCGATCCGCTGCATAAATTGCCGGCGAAAAAGCGCTACGAAATTGCAGAATATTTCGAGCCGTTCACGCCCAAGGCCTTCATTGACGATTTGAGAATTAATTCGCCGGACGGAGCTAAGCAGGAAGTTATCGCTGATTTAATGCATAAAATTGAAGATCTGGCTTCCGGAAAATTTGGCAAAGGCCCATTCGCGAAGAAAATACGCGGAACCGTTAGATCCCAAGACGGCATCCGCGTAGATTTTGAAGATCAGAGTTCCATGGTGCTCAGGTATTCCAATACCGAACCGAAGCTGGCCTTTGCTCTGGAAGCGCCGAATAATGAGCGCCTTGCCCAGGTTGTTTCAGAGGTTGCCGCGCTTCTCGAACCGCATCGCCAAAGTAAAAAGGTGGGCGAACCGGAAGACGGCACGGGCGAGTATGCCATTCCAGCTCTTAATAAATTTTTCGAAGAGGTACGGGTTCGGGCGTCTGCCGAGAAACGTGCGAAAGATTACAAAGCCGGCAAAATCAGCGTCGAACCTCCCCCGGGTCTTCCAAGAGTTCCGAAATCTAAGGATATCGTTTCGCTGGACGACTTGACTTGGGAAAAAGCGCCCAAACAAAGAGCGCATTACATTAAACTCGGTCTTGAAGCTCTTCATAGAAACAAAGTCTTGCTTAATCCTTTACTGGCCGGCGCGGCAACACGCATGCGCCAACCGGAAAATTTGGCTCAAGCTCCTGAGGCTGTTAGAAACGCTTTCTCGGTGGCTGAGCTGGCCGAAATTCAATCCAAAGCGTTCATGCCTGCTGCTTTTGTTAATGGAAGATGGATTACGTTTATCGATGTCGTTTTTGGCAATATTCGCAATTTCCTCGATCAAGCGCTTTTAGGTAATAAAGGTATTCCTATTGTGCCGCTTCTTAACAGCGGCAATGCGCATGAATTTAATGATTATTTCCGTCGGAATCCGGTAGGATCCGTGCTTCCTTATGAACAATCACTCGTACCCCGATTTGACGAGCAGGGCAATTTACTCGGAGATTTAGCGCCCGAAGGGCACGGAGAAGCGGTTCACCAATTTGTGGCGAGCGGCCGCATACTCGATTTCGTTAGTGACGAACGCGATATAGAGCCCATTCTTTATACGTGGAATGCGGCAGATAATACAGCCGGCGGTCTTGATGAAAATTGGCTGGTTGAACTTGGTTATTTTGTTTCGCTTCAGCGACGCATAGGAAGAGGACGCGGTATTTCAAAACAATGGCGCCGTGTTGATCAGCTTGTTGAAGCTGCTTCACGTCCCGCGGGAGAAGCCGGAGAAGGCGGCGGCGTTTCTGCTTGGAAACCTAGAAGGGTTGCGCGCACGCAGGTCACAACGGTTGAGCAGGATCTGCTGGCTCGTGCAGGGCTGTCTGCGCAAAATTTTCCGTTTGCTACGGCGAGCCGGTTCATGAGTTTGAATGTTTTCTATAAAGTGTATGCATCTAAACGTGAATTCTTAAAAATTAAGAAAATGACAGATAAAGCCAAGCAGGCCGAAGCGCTTAGAAAAATTGCCGATGAGGGTCGTGCACGATTCCCGCAAGTTCCGCGAACACGAACGTTGCCCGATGGCCGCAAAGGTACGGTTGTCGAAACCCGTTCCCAGGATGCGCCGCTTGCTCATGCTCTACGCGGCCGTGTTCAATCGGCTGCCATTCGCGTAAATTCTGTCGAAGATCTTATTCAGCAAGGCCCCCATGGAAATATAGAAAATGTACGATCTGTTCCCGTCAAGGATCCCGCCGATCATGCAAAGAATTTCGAATTGATACATGACGTTGCCGCTCAGCGCACAAGCGGAGCGGTGTTAAGCCAACGAGCAAAAGATATTGCGCAAGAAGTTGCCGCCGGATTCGGCGTGGAATCGATTTCTCGCACCTCCCGGCCTGCCGGTTTTGGGAGCGCTCAGGAGCTTGTAGAATCACATCGTGCTATCTTTGTTGTGCGAGCTCAGAATAAAGAAGAAGCGATTGAACAAGGAAAAGTAGCTTTGCATAATGGGGCGCGTATTATCGGTGTTTCGGTAACGACACCCGAAGCGGGGCAAGTAATATCGGAACTCCGTAAAGTTACGGGCCAAATTTCAGATCAAGCGCTTATCGGTGCTGTTTCCATTACCGAGCTTTCGGAAGCTAGAAGGGTTCTTAAAGCAGGCGCGCAATTCCTTTCAAGTTCTGTCTTGATGCCTCAGTTAATTCCGATTGCAAAGGAGCACAATGTATTAAGCATGATCGGTGCGTTTAGCGAGGAGGAAGTGCGGCAGGCTGTTCGGTCAGGTGCGGATTATATCAATCTCTTTCCGTTCGGCATTGATACAGGTAATACGAATACGGATCTTAAGACATATCTCCGGGTGTTGGAAGAAACACAAATGGCGCTAGGTTTTCTGCATCAAGCCGTTGCTTTTTACGATCCTGCTGACGCCGAACCCGATGAAGTTGTCGTAAGCACTCCCACGGATGTTTGGAGAGCGCTTCGAAACGGAATTGATCCAAAAACTGCTTTACTTATTAAAACACCTCTCCGGGTTGGCTTGGATCACGCGATTGCCATTGCGAAAGCAGTACCCGAAGCTCGTCTAATTCCAGGCGGTGCGGTTAGGCTCGATCACCTCAAAGATTTGAGCGGAGTGCCTCACCCCACTATTCCGGGTAGAAATCTTGCAAGTGCTGTTATGCTCGGCGGGACCATTTTCGGAGATCGTCCGGCCGAAAGCGAATTGAATTTAAGAATCGGTCGCGCGATAAGTTCTCTTGCGAAGCCTGCAGGTTTCGGATCTGCGGCGCAGGTCGAGGCTGGAGAATCAGTGAAGCCATCTGCCGGATCTGGACTTGTAAATACGCCAAAAGTTGAAATTGTTCGGGAAGTTGGCAATCTTTTAACAAGCAGATCATTGCAAGCGGTAAACAGATCTAAATCTGATTTGACCGAAGCGGGTATCGTGGTGATACGCGCATCGCAAGCAAGTATTTCAAATATCAGCACGCTCATCGGATTTGCGGCTTCCAGCGTGAATAAAGGTGTGTTGATCGTTCAGGATAACGGCAGTGCCGGCAGCGCGTTTGTGGCCAATATGCAGCAACAATTGACCAAATACAAAACGTTTGGAGTAAAAGACCGCATTCATTTCGTACATCTTCAAGGTGTCGAATTTAATGAAAAAGTTCGCTCCCTCCTTACGAACGGTGAGCAAGGTCAAGGCGTGCTCGGCGTTATGGCGCGTCAGCTTGGACTCAACAGTGATTTTATGAATCGCGTGATTGTGGTTTCACCCGTTGCCATTGATGGCGCTTGGACGCTTAAATTAGATTTAGCAAGCCTTACTCCTGAAATCGCCGCACGTAGGCTCGACGTTGCTTCTTTCTTAGGTTTGGAAGCTGCTTCGCTCTCATTCGATATGTCCGGCAACGCTCTCCTTAACCAAGTTCTTGATGTAAATGCCCAAAATCACCAAGTCCGCGTTGATTTTGAATCGATGAGTAACAGTGACCTCGCTCGGTTCTCCGATCAATTACGCGCTCAATTAAGCGTCTTGATCGCCGCTTAATTCCGCGCTGCGGCGCGGAATCTTCCATTTTGTTTTCCCGGTTATTTTTCGTTGACACACCTCTTAGTTTTAAGTAGCATACTGCCTCAATTTTTCGGGCTTCCGTTTTTCATTAACCGTTGCAATACCTCTTTTTAGGGTAAGGTTCCTACCATGGGTGGTTTATTCGTCGGCCGCGGCCGAAAAGCGCGGCGCTGTTACGGTTTCGATGAAATCGCCCTTGTGCCCGGTGAAGTCACCATCAATCCCGAAGAAGTAAATATTTCCTTCACCGTCGGCAAGGCCGAAGTTAAAGTCCCCATTATCGCTTCCGCCATGGACGGTGTTGTCGACCCGGATTTCGCCGTAGCGTTTTCAAAGCTCGGCGGTTTGGCCGTTCTCAATCTCGAAGGCATTTACGTTCGCTACGAAGATCCCTCCGACATTCTCGATAAAATTGCGCGTGCTACTCCCCAGCAAGCTACTCAGCTTGTTCAGGAGATGTACACCGTACCCATAAAAGAAAAGCTTATCTCGCAGCGGGTAGCCTACATTAAGAAAAAGGGCGGCATTGCGGTGGTGAGTTCTCTTCCTCAGAAAGCCGAACGGCTTGCCAAAATTTGCGAAGAGGCCGGCTGCGATATATTCGTCATTCAATCTACCGTTACGACCGTCCGTCACCTTTCTACGGCGTATAAAGTCGTCGATTTCAAAAAATTAACCAAACGCACAAAGATGCCTATTATTGTAGGTAACTCAGTTACCTATCGCGTAGCCATAGAATTAATGGAAACCGGTATCGCCGGACTTTTAATCGGAATCGGCCCCGGCTCGGCTTGTACCTCACGCGGTGTGCTCGGTATCGGTGTTCCGCAGGTAACGGCCACAGTGGATAGCGCAGCTGCTCGAGATGATTTTTATAAAAAAACAGGGAAATACATTCCTATTATTACCGACGGCGGCATGTCGACGGGCGGTGAGATTTGCAAAGCCTTTGCTTGCGGCGCGGATGCCGTCATGATTGGCTCTGCTTTTGCCAGGGCTAAAGAAGCGCCCGGCCGCGGTTATCACTGGGGTATGGCTACTCCTCACCCCAATCTTCCGCGCGGTACGAGAATTCATGTAGGAACGACCGGTACGCTTAAGCAAATTCTCTTCGGGCCTGCTCAGATGGATGACGGCACGCAGAATCTCGTCGGCGCGCTCCAGACCTGTATGGGTAATGTCGGCGCGCGCAATATCCGCGAACTGCAGCAGACCGAAATTATTATTGCGCCGGCTATTCGGACGGAAGGGAAAGTCTTCCAGGCAGCGCAAAATATCGGCATGGCCAAAAGAGGTTAAGTTGCTTGAACGCCCCATCCTCATTCTTGATTTTGGTTCCCAATATACCCAGCTGATTGCCCGCCGTGTTCGCGAACAAAATGTTTTTTCGGTAATTCATCCCTATCATATTTCGCTTAAAGAAATAAACTCCATCAATCCTGCCGGTATCATTCTCTCGGGCGGGCCTTCCAACGTTTACGCCAAAGGCGCGCCGCTTGTTTCTGCCGATCTTTTTGAGTTGGGCGTTCCCGTTCTCGGTATTTGTTACGGAATGCAGCTGATTGGCCATTTAAGCAAAGGCGGGAAAGTTCGGAAAACCGAAAAGCGCGAATACGGGCCGGCCACATTATCCGTTGATGATCGAAGCGATTTGTTCAAAGGGCTGCCTAAAAAAATCGAATGCTGGATGTCCCACGGCGATCATGTTTCAAAATTGCCGAAAGGATTTCGGAAACTGGCGCATAGCGGAAACTCACCCATTGCATCGCTCGCGAACCGGGAAAGAAATATTTACGGCATTCAATTTCACGCCGAAGTTGTCCACACGCCGCTTGGCCACATGATTATCCGAAATTTTGTGCGCCGCATTTGCGGCCTTAAGGGAAATTGGACGCCGCGTTCCTTTATTCAACAAACCGTGGAAGATATTCGTAAACAAGTCGGGCGCGAGCGCGTCGTGCTCGGGCTTTCCGGCGGCGTGGATTCCGCGGTAACGGCTTGCCTGATTCACAAGGCCATCGGTAATCGCCTGACGTGCATTTTTATCGATAACGGGCTTCTTCGCAAAAATGAGGCCGAGCGCGTCGAGAAAGTTTTCCGTAAGAATCTCAAAATGAAACTGCGCGTAGTAAACGCCGAAAAGGAATTTTTGAAGAATCTAAAAGGAGCGGCCAATCCGGAGCTCAAACGGAAAATCATCGGCCGCACATTTATTCAAATTTTTGACAGGGAAGCGCATAAACTCGGCAGCGTTAAATTTTTAGGCCAAGGCACGCTGTATCCGGATGTGATTGAGTCCGTTTCGGTGCACGGCGGACCGACGGCTACCATTAAGAGCCATCATAATGTCGGCGGACTACCGAAACGAATGCGTATGAAATTGGTGGAGCCGCTTCGCATGTTATTTAAGGATGAAGTCCGCAAAGTCGGGCGCGAAATGGGCATGCCGGAAGAAATGATTAATCGGCAACCCTTTCCGGGGCCTGGACTTGCGGTGAGGATTCTAGGTTCGATCACGAAAGAAAGATGCGATTTGCTGCGCGCAGCGGATTGGATTGTTATGGATGAAATTAAGAAAGCAAAACTCTATACTAAATTATGGCAGAGCTTTGCAGTGCTGCTTCCTATTAAGAGCGTCGGTGTACAGGGCGACGAACGTACCTACGATAATGCTGCTGCGATTCGTGCCGTCACTTCAACGGACGGCATGACCGCCGATTGGGCGCGTTTGCCGAGCGATGTGCTGGCGCGTATTTCAAACCGCATTATTAACGAAATCCGCGGTATCAACCGCGTTTGCTACGATATAAGCTCCAAACCGCCCGCAACGATTGAGTGGGAGTAAATGTCACACGCTCCTTTTGTTCATCTACATAACCATACCCATTACAGCCTTCTGGATGGCGCGATTCCCATATCCGAATTCGTCCGGCGCGCGGTCGAGTTAAAATTTCCAGCGCTGGCTATTACCGATCACGGCAATATGTTCGGCACCATCGAATTCTACGAAGAATGTATGAAAAAAGGCATTAAGCCTATCATCGGTATTGAAGCCTATATCGCGAGCGGTTCGCGTTTTGAAAAGACCGCTACGGGACATCAAGAACATACCTATCACCTGACATTGCTCGCCCGGAGCGAACAAGGTTATAAAAATCTCATGAAGCTTTCCAGCAAAGCGTATACGGAAGGATTTTATTACCGCCCGCGCATGGATAAGGAAATCCTCCGCGAGTTTCACGAAGGGCTTATTTGCTTGAGCGGATGTCTTGCCAGCGAGCTTGCGCGCCATGTCGTTAATGGAAAGCGGGATAAAGCGCTTAACATTATTTCCGAATATCAGAGCATTTTCGGTGAGGAAAATTATTTTCTAGAAGTACACAACCACGGTATCGAAGACGAGGCAACAGTAGCGCAGGCGTACAGAGAAATTAGCAAGAAAGCCGGCGTGCGTGTTGTTTGCACGAACGATTGCCATTATTTGGAAAAGAAGAATGCCGGCGCGCATGCCGCACTGCTTTGCATCGGCACGGGCTCGACGCTCGATGACCCAAATCGCTTTAAATTCGAGACCGATCAATTTTATCTGAAATCCTATGATGAAATGAGAGCCACGTTTGAAAAAGATTTTCCGGATTCGTTTCAAAATACCGTCGATATCGCGGATCGCTGCAATGTGGAGCTCGAATTCAATAAAATTCGCCTGCCTGCGTTTAAAGTGCCGAAAAACGAAGGGAAAAATGAGGTCTATCTTCGTAGGCTTTGTACCGAAGGGCTTGAGCTAAAACTCGAGGGGCCTATTCCTAAGGAATACAAAGAACGCTTCGAATACGAGCTCGGTGTTATCGAGAAGATGGGCTACGTCAGCTATTTCTTAATTGTTTGGGATTTAATTCATTATTCCCGCGAGAAAGATATTCCCGTGGGCCCGGGCCGAGGTTCGGCGGCCGGAAGTCTTGTGGCGTACGGTTTGGATATCACCGACGTCGATCCCATCAAACACGGACTTATCTTCGAGCGCTTCCTCAATCCCGATCGTATATCCATGCCCGATATCGATATCGATTTTTGCTACGAACGGCGGGACGAGGTTATTCGCTACGTCGAAGAAAAATACGGGCGCGAAAGCGTGGCGCAGATTATTACATTCGGAACCATGGCCGCACGCGCTGCGATCCGCGATTTGGGCCGCGTCATGGGCCTGAGCTACGGCGAAGTCGATCGTATCGCCAAATTAATTCCGCCCGATCTCGATATGACCATTAAGAAGGCGCTTAATGTAGAGCCGAGATTAAAAGAAGCCATGGCTGCTGATTCCCGTATCAAAGATTTGCTCGAAGGCGCGCAGGCCATCGAAGGGCTTTGCCGGCACGCCTCGACGCACGCCGCGGGCGTTGTGATTTCCGACGGCCCCTTATTCGAATATTGCCCCATTTTTAAAGCCGACGATCAATACAGTACGCAATATTCCATGAATGCGCTTGAGAAAATCGGCCTTCTCAAAATGGATTTGTTGGGACTACGAAACTTGACGGTTATTCACGAGGCTTGCCGTTTGATTGAAGAAGTCCGGGGCGTTAAAGTAAATACGCGGAAGCTCCCCTTTGACGATAAGAAGACCTTCGAACTTTTAGCCATCGGAAAGACGACCGGTATATTCCAACTGGAAAGTTCGGGCATGCGCGATATTCTTCGCAAAATGAAACCCAGCCGGTTCGAGCACATCGTCGCTATTCTGGCGCTTTACCGCCCGGGTCCGCTCGGAAGCGGCATGGTGGATGATTTTATCCGCCGGATGCACAATCCTTCGCTTGTTCGCTTCGACCATCCGCTGGCCGAATCGGCGCTTAAGGAAACCTACGGCATCATTCTTTATCAGGAACAGGTTATGAGCATTGTGAACAAGATGGCCGGTTTTACGATGGCGCAAGCCGATAATTTGCGCAAAGCCATCGGTAAAAAAATTCCCGAGGTTATGGAGCGCGAGAAAACCAATTTTATTGCCGGCGCAAAAAAGAATAATGTAAGTGAGGGCACCGCCGAAAAAATCTGGGGACTTATCGAATATTTTTCCGGATATGGCTTCAACAAAGCCCACAGCACGGCCTACGCTTTTATTTCCTATCAAACGGCCTATTTAAAAGCCAATTATCCCGTCGAATACATGACCGCTCTTCTGACCTCAGAAATTGACAACACCGACAAGATCGTTGTGTATATTGACGAAGCCAAGAAATTGGGTATCGAGGTCGAGCCGCCCAGCATTAATAAGAGCAAAGGGCGTTTTGCCTGCCACGATAACATTATCCGGTTCGGCCTGAGCGCTATTAAGAATGTAGGCAGCGCTGCGATCGGCTCGGTTATAGAACATCGCGACAAGAACGGCCCGTTCACGTCGTTCTATGATTTCTGTAAACGGGTGGATCTGAGGACCACCAACCGGAAAGTACTCGAAAGTTTGATCCGCGCCGGCGCTTTTGATGAATTTAATCTTAAACGCGCTCAATTGACTGCGATGATGGACCGTGCGCTTTCTTTAGGCGCCGAACAGCAGCGCGATCGGGAAAAAGGCCAGATGTCTTTTTTTGGCGCATTCGATCACGGGCCGGAATCCGGTGTTCATGTTGAGGATATTGAGAAGGTAGAAGAATGGCCCGAGCATCAATTGCTGGCTAACGAAAAAGCCGTGTTGGGATTTTACATGAGTTCCCATCCGATGGCGCGTTTTACGCGCATGATCGAAACCTACGCTACGACCAATACCAAGAAATTGGCCGATGCCAGGGATCAACAGGAAGTAACGATCGGCGGCATCATTTCGCAAATAAAAGAAATTAGTACCAAAAAAGGCGACCGCATGGCTTTTATCACGCTTGAGGATTTGGACGGGACGTGCGAAGTGATCGCGTTCCCTGAGTTCTTTGCGCAAAATCGTTCCCAGCTTATTAAGGATGCCGTTCTTTTTATTCGGGGAAGCGTGAATAAAAGAGACGATGTGCCGAAAATTATTGCCAACGAAATGATCCCGATCGAAGACGTTCGTAAGAAACTTACCAAGGTTATTTCCATAGATCTCTCTACCGCGGGCCTGGATCAGGGTACTCTTGAGAAATTAAAGGGTATTTTCGAGAGCCATCAGGGCAGTACGCCGGTTGAAATCAATTTCTTAAGCCCCGACGGGGAACATCACGTTATGCAGCCCGGAAATGACTATCATGTGGAACCCAACGAAGAATTTTTTAAAAAGATAAAAGATCTCCTTGGCATAAACTCAATACACGTAATGGTTTAGGACGTCTCCTAAAATTACTTTTTTTCCCTCTATTTTTCTCCTTCACTTAAATGCCTTTCATTACGATACTTAGAGATAAATCTGCTTGACGTATTTTTTTCATTTTGTTATTCTCTTGTGCTGTAAGAAGTTACATCGATTAGAGGAGGTCTCCGATGACTAAAAAAGATATTGTGATGAAAGTTTCCAACGACACCAATCTGACGCAGATCGATGTCAAGAAGATCGTTCAGCGCACGCTGGATACCATCGTTGAAAGTTTGGAACGCAATGAAACTGTTGAACTTAGAAACTTTGGCGTTTTTAAGGTAAAAAGCCGGCGCGGGAGAATTGGCCGTAATCCCAGAACAGGCCAGGAAGTTTCGGTTCCTGAAAAGAAAGTTGTCGTATTTAAGCCCGGTCTTATTCTAAAGCAGCGCGTTAAGTAATTTTCTCGCTCTAGCTGCGGTTTACAAAACCCCATTGTTAAAACGATGGGGTTTTTTCTCCATTCCCAATGCCTAAACAACCCAAAAGATTTCTTGTCAAAGACTTAGAGCCGTCGGGTCTCGTTGTTCTAGATCCGAGCGACTCCCATCATCTCCGTGATGTCCTGCGGTTGAAGTCCGGCGATACCTGCTTCGTGGCGGACTCGAAAGGGCAGGAAGCTCTAGCTTCGGTGTCCCAGTTTAGACCGGACGGTCTGGTTGAGCTCAAATTAATGTCGTCTCCCAAAAATTCGGCGAAAAATTCCTATATTATCGTAGCGCAAGCCATCCCCCAGAGAGGTATAATGAATACCCTCGTTCAAAAAGCCGGGGAATTAGGAATCACAAAGCTTATTCCGCTTATTTCAAAACGTACCCAAGTGCATATCGCTCGCTCGACGCTTGAGCGGGTCATGAAACGTTGGAACCGGATCGCTCACGAAGCAGCAAAACAATCCGGCAATCCGGAAATTTCCGTAGAAACGCCGCTAACGTTTGAGGAAATTTTTCGTAAGCGCACAGAATTTAAACAAATTTACCTAGCGCATCCTAAGGCCGAGCCGCTTGACTATAAAAGTGTCGTCGCGAGCGGTGAACAGCCGATTTTAATTCTGATAGGTCCCGAAGGCGGATTTAGCGACGAAGAAATTGATCAGGCAGAAAAAGCCGGTGCGACCGTCTTTTCGCTTTTTAGCGGCGTGCTTAAGGTAGAAACAGCATTTGTAAGTATCGTCAGTCTGTTTCGATATTTGCTGGAATCCGGGAAGGCGCATTGAAAACATATCTCGTAAAAAATCTCGGCTGTAAAGTCAATCAATACGAAGGCCAGGTCCTGCGCGAGCAGCTCGAAAAGCGCGGTCTTCACGAAGCGCGCCCCGGCGAACCCTGCGATCTTGTCGTTGTAAATACATGCACTGTTACCGCAGAAGCCGATCGCAAGTCCCGCTACGAATTTAGAAAATTTAACCGCGTATTTCCCGAAGCCCGTATCGTGGCGACGGGTTGTTATGCCGAACGCGATAAAGAAGTTTTAAAACAGATCAAAGGCATCAGCGCCGTTGTTGGCCAGCGCGAGAAAACAAAATTGCTTGATTATGTAGACGCCTGGCTTCGTGAGACAGGAAATTTTCATCCGATGCAGCGTGAAGATTCCGATTTGGAATGGGGGATTTCGCGTTTTCCCGGCCGCGGCCGCGCGTTCATTAAAATTCAAGACGGCTGCAACAAGGCCTGCACGTTTTGTAAGGTAGTCATTGTCCGCGGCGGGCTTAGGAGCCGGGCGGTGCCTTCTATTATAGAAGAGGCCAAACGCGTGCTTGAAGCCGGATTTAAGGAGATCGTTCTTACGGGCATTCAGCTGGGCGCTTTCGGCAAAGATCGATCCAAGCGCGGTGAATTGGTGGAACTCTTAAAAGAGTTGGTAAAGTTGGACAGCCTTCTTCGCTTACGTTTAAGTTCTATTAATCCCTACGACATCAGCGATGAGCTTATCCAATTTGTCGCTTCTGAGCCAAAATGCTGCTCTCATTTTCATATTCCTCTCCAGAGCGGTTCGAACACCGTTCTCGAACGGATGAAACGCGGCTACGTCCGGGAGTTTTATATGGAACGCGTACGCAATCTACGAAGCTTCATTCCGGATTTCGAATTGACGCTTGATTGCATGGCGGGGTTTCCCGGCGAAACCGAATCGGAGTTTGAAGAAACGCTTTCTTTATTAAGGGAAGTAAAGCCGCTTAAAATTCACGCTTTTCCGTACAGCGTACGCTCCGGTACGCGGGCGAGCCGTTTTCCGGAACATCTTTCGCTTTCTTTGATTCAAGAGCGCATGGATAGAATTTCTGAAGTCGGGAAAAATATAAGGAAAGAACGGTTAGGGGAATATCTCGGAAGAAAAGTTTCTTTTTTGGTGGAAGAATTCGATGAGGAATCCCGTACGGTTCGAGGGGTGACCTCGAATTACTTGCCCATCGCTATGCGAAGCGCTCTTCCTTTATTAGGAGAGATGGTTCATTCGTCGGTCACGCGAGTTGATTCGGATTTGCTGTTTGCTGAAGAGTGTCTGAACTAGGGGGTGCAAGCTATGATGGACCGGATTATGGCGTATTTTTGGTGGCGTGGGTTTGGATTGGTTGACATTGTGCTTGGCTTAATGATGGTGATGGGGCTTTACCGGGGATTTCGTAACGGACTTGCCAAAGAGTTCGGGCTTTTGACCGAGCTCTATGCCGGCCTGATGGTGGGTATGCAATTCAGCCGCAGCTGGGCCGATCTGCTATCCACTAAAATTACGGCGCCGCCGAATATTCTTCAGGGTTTCCTTTTTTTTGGGCTTTGCTTGTTTACCATGCTTCCCATTAAATTTGCCCTTACGATGATCAGCAAAATCGTGACGCTCCAATTTTCACCCCCCATCGCCAAAATAGGCGGCATGATCGCCGGTTCGGCTCGTTACGTCATGGTCATGTCGATTGTGAGCCGAACGCTTTTGCTTTTTTGTTCTTCTTATATTCACGAAGCCTATATGGAAAAATCCAGGCTCGGGAAACTTTCCGTCTCGCTTCCCGATATCGTTCACGATGAAACGGTCCATTTCGTCGAACGGCTGACCTTTTTTAGTAAGATTAGTTAATGCCGGTACTGGGTCTTGATTTTTTTGCGCGCGACAGCGAAGTCGTGGCCATCGAATTGGTGGGCCGCTACTTGGTCTATGAGCGTCCCGAAGGTCGGCTGGCCGGCATGGTGGTTGAGACCGAAGCGTATTTCGGGCCGGAAGACCCGGCTTCGCATGCATATCGGGGCAGGACGCCGCGCAACACCGTGATGTTTGGCCGCGCGGGTATGAGCTACGTTTACTTCACCTACGGCAGTTGTTTCTTATTGAACGTGGTTACCCGGGGCATCGATGAACCGGGTGCGGTTTTGATTCGGGCTTTAGAGCCGGTTGAAGGCATCGAATTTATGAAAAAGCGGCGAAAATGCGGCCGCATGAAAGATTTAACCTCCGGCCCGGGAAAATTGACGCAGGCGTTTGGAATTACCAAAGCGGAAAACGGTTTGGATATGACCGACGGCGGCCGGCTAAGGTTTGAAGAAAATCCCCATCTTCCGGACATCATAAACGTGAAAGCTTCGAAGCGTATCGGCATCAGCAAAGGCAAAGATTTTCTGTATCGCTTTTGTATGAAAGATAACCTTTTCGTTTCGGGAAAATAAATATGGCTTTTTTTGACGATCAAACTATAGAGAGAGTTCAGCAAGCCACCGATATCGTGGCCGTTATTCAGGACTTTGTTCAGCTGAAGCGCGCGGGCCGGAATTTCAAAGCCTGTTGTCCTTTCCACAAGGAAAAGACGCCTTCCTTTGTGGTGAGCCCGGACCGCCAGACCTATCATTGCTTTGGCTGCAGCGTCGGCGGCGATGTGGTTGATTTTATCATGCGCATTGACGGGCTCAATTTTGTCGAAGCCGTGCGTCATTTAGCCAGCCAAGCCAATATCGAGCTTCCCGAAGCTACGCCCGAGCAGACCAAGGGGGCTTCCCGCCGCGAGAAAATGTTCGGTATTTATGAATTATCCCAGCGTTTCTTCCGCGCACATTTTGCCGACGTCCATTCCGGAAAAGAGGCGCGCGAGTACATGGCCGGGCGTCAATTTACCCCGCAAATCCTCGAAGAATTCGGCGTAGGATTTGCTCCTGCCTCAAAACATCTTTTATTCGACGGTCTCCGTAAAAAGGAAATTGCGGAAGAAGATATTTTAGCAAGCGGTATCGTCACACGGTCGCAGTACGGCAATATTATCGATCAGTTTCGCGGACGCGTGATGTTTCCCATTTCTAGTGCGCAAGGGAAGATCATCGGTTTTGGCGGAAGAGTGATGAACGATGAACTTCCGAAGTACATTAATTCGCCCGAGAGCGATGTCTTTAAAAAGCGGCAGGAACTGTACGCGCTTCATATCGCCAAGCGCCACATTGACCGGGACGATCCGTATTTTATTATTGTCGAAGGCTATTTAGATGTCATGCGCCTCCATGCGGCCGGTGTTCGAAATGCGGTGGCTACGCTCGGCACGGCGCTTACCGAAGATCACGCGCGGCTCATCAAGCGCTATGTAAAAGAAATCGTGCTTGTTTTCGACGGAGATAAAGCAGGGGAGAATGCGGCGCTTCGCGGCCTCGAAGTTTTTCTCACCGAAGACGTGAGCGTAAAAGTAGTGGCCCTGCCTTCCGGACTCGATCCCGATGACTTTGTTCGCGACAACGGCGGAGACGCTTTTCGTGAATTGATTAAAACCAGCGAAGATATTTTTTCATTCAAATTAAAACTTTTGATGAAACGGAACAACCACCGCGAAGCCCGGGGGCTCATGACGATCACCGTCGAAATGGTGAGCATGCTCGCCATGATTCCAAACGCTGTCCTGGTCGATCGTTACGTAAAGCAGCTTTCTGTTGTTTTGGGGGTCGACGAGCAGTCGATTCAGCTTGAGCTTGCGAAAGTTCATGATAAACTATCCGGTCGTTTTAAAGCGCAGGAACCTGAAGAAGACGCTCCTACGACGTCCCTCGTTAAAAATCCATTCCAAGCGGAATATGCGATTATTAGCTTAATCGCCGAAGACGAGACGTTGGCTCTTCAAGCCCGTGAAGTCCTCTCAGGAAGTGACTTTCTTAGTAACGAAGTTGCCGAGATTTACGACCGTATTCAAGCGCGCTACGGAGAGGGCCAGACTGTCTCTGTGCGCGTTTTATTGCACTCAGAAATCGGTCAAACTTTAAAATCGTATCTTAGCTCAAATATTTACGCGCATCTTTCGCTGGTAGAAAAAACGAAAGCGCTCGTGCACTGCATTCAACTGCTTAAACTGAAGCAGCGGCAGAGCCGCGCCGACGAGATCAGGCGGAAGATTAAAGAAGCCGAGTTCCAGGGCGACCACGGCAAAGTGGCTGAATTGGTCCGCGAATTTCAGGAATTAACCCGGCTTCAGCATAATTGACGAACATGAATGGGAGATCATCCGTGAAAGCTAAAGTAGGCCGTCCGGCCAAACAAAAATTAAAGTTAAAGCCGCTTTCGGGCAAAGCCCGGGTCAACCGCAGCAAGCGAAACGGCACGCTTGCCAGCAAAAATATTCTTCAAGCCAGCATTAATAAATTACTCAATCTCGGTAAGCGTCAAGGTTTTCTCACCTACGAGCAGGTCAACAACGAACTCCCGCCCGAAGTTTTATCCACGGATAAAATCGAAGAAGTCGTTTCCTTTCTAGCGGAAAATCAAATCGAAATCATGGGCGGTTACCCCGCACGTTCGCTTGCCCGCGCCGAAGAAGTCATGTCGGCCAAACGTGCGGCCGGCGAGAAAAAAGCTTCCGCCGCTACGGCTAAAAAAGAAGCCGACGACGAAGAAGATTATGAGCGTCAGCTCCGGATGGACGATCCGGTCCGGATGTACCTCAGGCAAATGGGCCAGATTCCGCTTCTCACGCGCGACGAAGAAATCCGCCTGGCCAAGCGCATCGAAGAAGCCGAAGACAAGTTAAAAATTGCCGTCTACGAGACCCGCGCTTCGCGCATCGAAGTACTCCGCATTGCCACGCATATCGCGACCAACGAAGTTAAGATCGAAGACATGACCGAGTCCGATGTCGAGCCGCATGCCGTGGTGAATAAAGAAAAGATGAAGCTTCTTGGTCAAAAGCTCAAAACGGCGCGCAAAAATGCCGACCTGGTCAATTTGCTGATGCAATTTAATTTGAGTATCGAGATCGTAGAAGAAATTATTGATAGCATTCGCGAAAAATTAGGCGAACTCGACCGCCTCCGCAAAGAACCCGACGACGCCCCCGAAGCCGTGCCTTCGTTTGTTCGGGAAAAAGAAGGATCGGCCGAAGAAGTACCCACCGATCCCAAGCAGCGCATCCGCCGGATTGTTTCCGAGCTCGGCGACAGCGAGAAACAAGTTCGCGAGCAGATGATCATGATCGTTCGCCGTGAGCGCGAATTGTCCCGTGCCAAAAAAGATTTGGTCGCCGCCAATTTACGTTTGGTGGTGAGTATTGCCAAGAAATACACCAACCGCGGCTTGTCGTTCCTGGATTTGATTCAGGAAGGCAATATCGGGTTGATGAAGGCCGGCGATAAATTCGAATATAAGCGCGGCTATAAATTTTCTACCTATGCTACGTGGTGGATTCGCCAGGCCATTACGCGTTCCATTGCCGATCAGGCCCGGACGATTCGTATTCCGGTGCACATGATCGAGACGATCAATAAATTTTTCCGCGCCCAGCGCCACCTCGTTCAGGAAACCGGTCGCGAACCCACGCCCGAAGAAGTCGCGAAGGTTATGCGCATGCCTGTTGAGAAGGTGAAGGGCATTCTTAAGATTGCGCAGGAGCCGATCAGTTTACAAACGCCCATCGGTGACGAGGGCGATACCAGTTTTGGAGATTTCATCGAGGATAAATCCGCTATTTCTCCCGCTAACGCGACCGCTTATTCTATGCTGAAAGAACAAATGGACTCGGTGCTTAGCACGCTCACCGAAAGGGAAGAGAAGGTGCTCCGCCTTCGTTTCGGTATCGGCGACGGTTATCCGCGCACCCTCGAAGAAGTCGGCCAAATTTTCGGCGTTACGCGCGAGCGCGTTCGTCAGATCGAAGCCAAGGCGCTTCGTAAGCTCCGCCACCCGACGCGCTGCCGGAAATTGAAGAATTTTCTCGATATCCGCCTGCAGGACTAGAAGCAGTTTCATAAAGCCGCTCCGGGTGGTAAAATACCCGCCATGAAAAAAATACTCCCATTGCTTGTTCTGATGCTCTTGGCCTGCGGCGTGTCTTTTGCCGATGACAGCCGGGACATTCCCGCGTTTGTCGATGGCTACGTGCAAAGCCTTGAGACCCTGAAGCCTGGGCTCCTGGATGTCTACGAGTTCATCGATACCCATGATATCTGGTCCATGAAAGACGATCCGGGTTATGTTTTGCCTCCTTCCGACATTCCGATCTTTCAGGACAGCCTCCAAAATTTTAACAAAGATATCGTTTTAGCCATCGGAAAGATCGAGCCCTATCTCACTTCCGAAAACGAATCCATCCGGTCGACCGCCCGCGGGGTTAAGGAGATTTGCGAAGGCTTTGCGCTGGAAAATGAAAAATCGATCAATGAGCTCGGCGCTTTCTTGGCCGGCCCTGCGGAAACGGAAGGCGGGGAAACCGGCGCCGAAGAAGCGAGCGATGAGGAAGCGGTCTATGAAAATCTGCGAAAAACCGAATACGAAGTCGAAAATCGGATCGGCTCTTTTAATTCTTCCCTCTACCACGCTTCGGAAGCCGTAGCGGAAGCGGTCCAGAAAATGTATCCTCCCGACGATCCGTCCGTAACCTATCCCGAACCCGAGCGCACGGATATTCTGACCCGGCTTGAGATTCTCGCCGGTGACCGCGTGCCGCTTACGGTGCTCGAAGGCACGCATTTCCAGAACGCCCTCTGGCCTTTGTACGAGGCGCTCGGAGGAGCGGCCATCGAAGAGCCCAAGCAGGAAAGCCAGGGAAAAGAAATCACCGTCATCGGGGGCAAGTAACGTTAGCTAGCGAAAAGGAGCACGGTATGAGTACAAAAAGAAATGCACCGTTTGTCATGGAAGTAGAGCCGGGAAACTACGCCTGGTGCGCGTGCGGGGAATCGGAAAAACAGCCCTTCTGCGACGGCTCCCACGCCCGGAAGAATACCGGTATGCAGCCGGTCCGCGTAACGATCGATGTCAAAAAGAAAGTGGCCTGGTGCGGCTGTAAAGAATCCGCCAAAAAACCCTTCTGCGACGGCACTCATTCGAAATTGTAACAAGCATTTCTCAATAACCGCCTCTTTGTATCGAGGTTCGCAACCTACGTATGAGTTTCCTGATCAAATTTTTTAAAATTGTAAAAGAGACGCATCTTTTATACTTCTTCAGCGCTCTTGCTCAGTGCGCCGCTAGTTTTGCAGCGCTTGTCGGAGTTTTTGCTATTTTTCGCCTTCAATCTAATGCGGCTAGAATTAATGAGGAATATATATACGCTAAATACTGGCTAATGAGAGATGTTGGTATTACGCAAGCTGAATTTCTGACGAGTCAAGAGATTAAGAAGAGACTAACGGATCATTATGCTAATCCACAAATTCAAATATCAGCAAAAGAAGTATTGGGAAGAATATTAGCGGCAGAAGAGTTTAACAAGAAATTGGTTTACAAAGTATCTAAGCCGTTAAAATATTGGGTTGTTATTTTTATAGGATCGATGACAGCGCTTCCATTCGCTAAGTGGCTTGAAGGATTCGTTGGTGCCATCGTAGTGTTTATATCTGTATTTGCGAGTTCGATTGCTTTATGGAAAACCAGACGATTTGTCCAACGATGCCTAGATTTTAAATGAAGCTGATGATATCTGCCAAAGGAAGCTCGTTGTGCCGAATGCTTCCTCTTAAAGTTTTATATAAAACTGGGGGAACCGATGCCTATTCCTGATTACGAAACCGTCATGTTACCGTTACTCAAATTTCTGAGTGAGGGTCAAAAGCACAAACTGATTGAAGCCGTTGAGTATCTGGCTCCGCAGTTCAATCTAAGTGAATCCGAAAGAAAATTCAGATTAAAGAGTGGAGTGCTAAAGTTTCAAAATAAAGTCGCTTTTGCTAAATCTTACTTGAAGCAAGCAGGCTTATTAGAACTTCTTGGCGGGGGATTTTTCAAAATTACTAAGCGGGGATCAGATGTCTTAAGTACAAATCCGGAAAATCTAAGCGTGGAATATCTCACGCGATTCCCAGAATTTGTAGATTTTAGAGGGCGTATTAAGTCATCGAAGAAGAATGAGCGCGTTATCGAGCCGAAATCAAATCAAGATTCAGTTGCAAAACAGATGCCGGAAGAATTGATAGAAGCGGGATATGATGAAATATTAGAAACTCTTAAACAGAATCTTCTTCAACAAGTGATGTCGTGCTCGCCGAGGTTTTTTGAAAACATGGTCGTTGAGTTATTAGTAAAAATGGGATATGGCGGGTCATTGCAGGATGCAGGACAGGCGGTTGGTAAAAGCGGAAACGGTGGAATCGATGGAATTATCAAGGAAGACAAATTAGGTCTTGATCTCATTTATATTCAAGCTAAGCGTTGGGAAAGCAACGTTCCGATTAAAGAGATAAGAGATTTTATTGGAAGCTTGGTTGGCAAAAGGGCGACTAAGGGTATTTTTATAACAACCGCTGATTTTCCTAAGGAAGCTCACAATTTTGTGCAATCGATACAGCAGAGGGTTATTTTAATCAATGGTCAACAATTAGCGCAGTTCATGGTTGATTATGATGTCGGAGTTTCAAAGCAGGCAACCTATGACATTAAAAAAATTGATGCTGATTATTTTGTTGAAGAATAAATATTATAGAAAATGAGGACAGTCTCAAAAGGGGTAAATCGACCGAGGATTTTTGGATGAATGAAAAGAAATGGGTGAAGATTGGGAAGGCGGCGGAGCTAAAAACAAAAGAGCTGCAGCCTGTTGAAATAGAAGGGCAGAAGATTGCGCTGTCTTATCGTGACGGAAGTTTTGGCACTATTTCGGGAAATTGTTTGCACGAAGGCGGGCCGCTCGGCGAAGGCGTTATTAAAAACGACTACATTATTTGCCCCTGGCATGGCTGGCAGTTTCACCGGGTTACGGGTGAGGCGAGGCCCGGTATTCCGGCGGCTGTTCCGCGATACGAATTAAAAGAAGAAGGCGGCGATTTATTCATCAATTTGGCGGCGCTTACCAAAGCGAAGCACGCTTCGCACCCACCGCACCCTCTGATGCGGGAAATCAAACGCGCGCCGGGGCCGATTCGCGTTGCGGGAATTTCCACCACCGTGATGAACAAAGATAATCCGCGCTACTCGACTTCCGAAGCGCTGCTTAAAACCGCACTGGATCATGCCGCGGCAAAACACGGAGCCGAGACAAAGTTGATACGGCTGAACGATCTAAATTTTCGCGCCTGCGAAGGGTATTATTCCAAAAGCGCTCGCGCGTGCACCTGGCCATGCACGATCACCCAGATGGACTCGACCGACGAACTCACCGCGGTTTACGATGCCTTTGTTTTCTGGGCCGATGCGGTCATTATTTCTACCGCCATTCGCTGGGGCGGGGCGAGTTCTCTTTATTACAAAATGATCGAACGCATGAACGCCATTCAAAATCAGATGACAATCGCCAATCGTGTTTTGATCCGCAACAAAGCCGTCTCTTTTATCGTGACCGGCGGCCAGGACAATATCCAAGCCGTGGTCGGGCAGATGATGACGTTCTTCGGCGAATTGGGTTTCACGTTTCCGCAATTTCCTTTCATCGCGCATAGCCGGGGCTGGCATGCCGAAGACATGGAAAATAATGTCGCGTACGTTCAGCAGAGTAAAATGCTGAAAGAAGGCGCCGCGGCGCTTGCCGATCGTTCCGTCGCTCTTGCGGGCGAGCTCATTGCCAGGGAAGACCCGCTCTGTAAAATCACCCGGGGCGGCCGTAAAGCCATGTAGCGTCTTGGCGGCGGGGCATGGTACTATATGCGCCGCAATCGTATACCGTAATCGAGGAATAGTAAGAACAAAAGGAGCCACCATGCCGGAAGATTTAGGAAAATCCTCAACAGGGCTTAAGCCGAACGTCGCTGCACTTTTATGTTATGTCGCGGGATTCGTTTCGGGGATCGTTTTCATCGTCATTGAAAAAGAAAATAAATTTGTGCGTTTCCACGCCCTGCAGTCCATCATTACGTTCGGCGCCTTCTTTGTTCTGCAATGGGTTTTTTCCGTTATGTTTTACGTGGCTCCGCTTGTGATGCTTTTAAACCTCGGCAGTCTCGCGCTATGGATCATTCTTATGATCAAGGCGTATCAGGGCGAGAAGTTTAAACTGCCCGTTATCAGCGACATCGTCGAGAAAAACTCGAAGTAAGCCAACGTACGTCAATAAACGAAAACAATTCCGGCTAACAGAAAATCTCTTTGAGTTTTCTTCGTTAGACGCTTATCATTTTCCTCCCTCACAGAAATACTGCGTACTTATCCCTCAAAATCCCAGGCCTTGACGGAGTGTAAACTATAAGCTACACTTCCGTTTACTGCCCTTAACTTTGTGGGGCTGCTATGCAGATCATTCAATATCAAACCGTTGAAGGTAAAGCTCCCCTTCAGGAATGGTTGGATTCGATTAGAGATCTAAATATTAAAGCTAGAATTAGAACTCGAATCAGGCGTTTGGCGTTAGGAAACTTTGGTGATTTTAGGAGCGTCGGCGGTAACGTATCGGAACTTCAGCTTCACTTTGGGCCGGGCTACCGCATTTAATTTGGCCGGGAAGGGCAAACAATCGTAATCTTGCTTTGCGGCGGCGATAAAAGCAGTCAAAGCCAAGATATCGAGCGAGCTCAAGCATCTTGGCAAGATTATCTTAGGAGATCACATGAAACCGGGTAGAAGTTATCACGAAGATTTGATCAAGGACCTAAAAAAAAATCCTTTAGAAGCAGAAGCCTACCTTAATGCGGCGCTTGAAGACGGAGATGAAAGAGTTTTTTTGCTCGCTCTTCGCGATGTGCTGGAGGCGCAAGGCGGGCTGACAAAATTTTCTAAGCAAACAAAGCTTAATCGGGTGAGTCTCTATAAAATGCTTTCGAAGCAAGGAAACCCGGAGTGGGGAAGTATCGTTTCCTTACTAAGGGCTCTCGGAATACGGTTTCAAATTACCGGGAAACGTTCCACAAGATTACATAGGAAAGCTGCTTAAGCTTAAAAAATTAGTTTGAGTTTTCTTCGCTAGCCGCTTATAATTCCTCTCCCCCTCACAAAGTTCTACCTGTATTCAATGCATTCGCACCCTCACCTAAAGGCGGTTGACAATATATCTTTAATGATATATTCTTCTAATCGTCCGCGGGTATATGTTTAAAACTCATTTCTATTGGGACGAGCGCGGCCAAAGACCGGTAGAGGACTTGATAAGTTCGCTACCCCATAAAATGCGCCAAAAAGTATCGGCGTGGATCAATCTTTTGGAAAGACAGGGGCCTGATTTAAAGCGCCCCTATGCCGATAAGGTTCAAGATAAGTTATACGAACTTAGGATCCGGCTTGGTTCGGATAATATCCGCATTCTTTATTTCTTTTTCTTGAGAGGCAATATTATTCTGTTGCATGGGTTTCGTAAGAAAAGTTGGGAAATTCAAAGAAGCGATTTGAATTTGGCCGAAAGGCGAATGAACGATTTTATAGCCCGCTATGAGCAAGGCAAAATTAAATTAGAGTGAATGAGGATTTATGAATAAGCACAGCTTCCAGGAGTATCTTAAAAAAGAGCTCAGGGACCCAAAATTTAAAAAAGGGTATGAGGAGGAAAAACAAAAGCTTAATTTGGGATATCAGATTTTTCTGGCCCGGGAAAAAGCGGGAATGACGCAGGGGGAGCTTGCCAGGAAAATCGGTACGCGGCAGTCGAACATCTCCCGTCTTGAACAGGGGAATTATAATTTTACCGTCGAGATGCTCGAGAAGATTGCCTATGCGCTCAATTTCAAAATAAGAATAGAATTTGTTCCTGGAAAACTCCGCAAAGCAGCTTAAGATGCAGAATAAAGCGAAGAGTGATTTAAAAACCGGAAGGGTGGAGGCGTTTAGCGACGGCGTGCTGGCGATTGTCATTACGTTGCTTGTTTTGGAACTCAAAACGCTGCATTTGCACGATGCCTTGAGCAGGGGCGAAGCGCTCGAAGCACTGCGTTTACTTCTCCCAAAATTTGCCAGTTTTCTCCTGAGCTTTGCGTATGTAGCTGTGTTTTGGGTCAATCATCACCGCTTTTTCGATTTGGTTGCCCGCGTTGATACCGGCCTCGTATGGCTGAATAATCTTTTCCTTTTATTTCTTTGCTTCGTCCCGTTTCCCACCGAATTTATCGGCGAATATCCCGCCAACCCCGTTGCGCTTGCGCTTTTTGCCGTTGTCTTGATGAGCGCCGGATTTTCATTCACGTTAATGTGGCATTATGCCTACAAGCAAAAATTATTGAATCCTTCGGTGCAGAAAAAAACGGCCAAGGACGCTGTGCGCCGGGGTGTTTTCGGGCCGCTGCTTTATGTCGTTGCCGCCGCCGGCGCCTTCGTAACGCCGTGGATTGCCTGGATCATCTTCAGTGCCGTGCCGGTCTTTTTCTTTTTCCATTCCATGCAAGAGCATTCCGTTGATGCATAAGCAAAGCAGCCCTCTTAGACCGCGCTTGTCACTTCTATAATATTAAGTATAATAATCTCTTCCTTTTATATCCCACGAATTCCTGGAGGATTCAACATGTCATGCTGTGAACACGATTCGAACGGTCATAACGGCAACGGCCATCACCACGACGAACACGATATACACCACTACGACACGAACGAAGTTTTCCCCAGACAATCCCTTTGGCATAAAGAGGTATTTTCCCGTGAGGCTTGGGTAGCGCCCCGCCGCGGACAGAAAAACGTTTCCCAAATGCATTATGCGCGTAAGGGCCTGATTACCGAAGAAATGAAGTTCGTGGCGGAGAGGGAACAATTGACGCCCGAGTTTGTGCGCTCCGAAATCGCTTCTGGCCGTATGATTATCCCGGCCAATATCAATCACATCAGCCTTCGCCCCACCGGCATCGGCATCAATACGAAATGTAAAATAAACGCCAACATCGGCAATTCCGCCGTGACGTCCAATGTTGCAAAGGAACTCGACAAACTCAAACGCGCCGTGAAGTTTGGCGCCGATACCTGCATGGATCTTTCGACGGGCGGAAGCATAAACGAAATCCGCCAAGCCATTGTCGATGCGAGCCCCGTTCCGATCGGCACGGTTCCGATTTATCAAGCCGTTCAAAAAGTCGCCAAGCCCGAAGACCTCACGGCCGATCTTCTTTTTGAAGTGATCGAATATCAGGCTAAGCAGGGCGTGGATTACGTCACGGTTCATTGCGGCGTGCTTTTGCAACATCTGCCGCTTACCGCCAAACGCATTACCGGTATTGTCAGCCGCGGCGGTTCGATTCATGCGGCATGGATGGCCGTTCATCACAAACAAAATCCTTTATACGAGCAATTTGACCGGCTTCTTGAAATTTGCAAGCGTTACGATTTAACGCTAAGCCTTGGCGACGGACTTCGCCCCGGTTGTTTGGCCGACGCGAATGACGAAGCGCAATTTGCCGAATTGAAAACCCTCGGCGAACTTACGCTCCGTGCTTGGGAGCAAGATGTCCAAGTTATGATTGAAGGGCCGGGACATGTTCCGTTCCATCTCGTTGCCTACAATGTCGAGCGGCAAATCAAAGAATGCCACGGCGCACCGTTTTATGTTTTAGGCCCGCTCGTGACCGATGTCGCTCCGGGCTACGATCACATTACTTCCGCGATTGGCGCAACGGCGGCAGGCACGGCCGGCGCCGCGCTTCTTTGCTATGTGACGCCGAAAGAGCATCTCGGGCTTCCGAACGAAGACGACGTTCATCAAGGTGTAATCGCGTATAAAATTGCAGCGCATGCCTCCGATGTTGCGCGTAACAGGCCAGGCGCCCGCGATTGGGATGACGAACTTAGCCGCGCGAGATATGCTTTCGATTGGAAAAAACAATTTGCTCTGGCCATGGATCCCGAAACCGCGCAGGCCATGCACGACGAAACGCTCCCGGCAGAATATTTCAAGTCTGCCGAATTTTGCTCCATGTGCGGCCCGAAGTTTTGCTCGATGCATTTAAACCGGGTGGTCGAGCAATACAATGCCGAAAACGCTCCCAAAGAAACGCTAACGACAACTGCAAAATGATTACGGCCGAACGCAAAAAAACGCGACAAGTAAAAATCGGGCCGCTTACGCTCGGCGGGGATGCGCCCGTTCGTCTGCAGTCGATGACGACTACGACGACGGCGGATGTCGAAGCCACCGTGAAGCAAATTCTCGGGCTTGAAGAAGCCGGCTGCGAACTCGTTCGTGTTGCAGTTCCCCACGAAGAAGATGCACGCGCGTTAAACGCCATCGTTAAGCGCATTCATATTCCTCTTGTTGCAGACATTCATTTCAACTACCGCTTGGCGCTGATCGCGCTCGATCAAGGTATTTCTAAGCTCCGGTTAAATCCGGGCAATATCGGTACCGAAGACCGCATTAAAATGGTGGTTGAGAAAGCAAAGTCCTGCAGCGTTCCGATTCGAATTGGCGTGAACGGCGGCTCCTTAGAAAAAGATATTTTGGCCAAACACGGACACCCCACCGCCGAAGCACTGGTTGAAAGCGCCGAGCGCCATGTGAAAATTCTCGAAGATTTGGATTTCCACGATATCGTTCTATCCTTAAAAGCTTCCGATCCTGAAACGACTATTAAGGCATACCGGCTCATGAGCACGCGTACAAATTATCCTCTGCATTTGGGTGTAACGGAATCCGGAACGCTTCTTCGCGGAACGGTGGCTTCGACGCTTGCGCTTGGGGCTCTTTTAAAAGACGGCATCGGCGATACGATTCGTATTTCGCTCACCGCCGAATCGGTTGAAGAAGTAAAAGTCGGCCGGTTTTTACTCGAATTTTTGGGACTGCGAAAAACGCAGGCGCGTGTGATTTCCTGCCCAAGCTGCGGCCGCGCGGAAGTGAACGTTTTCAAAATGGCCGACGAAGTCGAACGCCGTGCCCTTTCAATCAAAGATTCGATCACCATTTCTGTTTTGGGTTGCGCCGTAAACGGCCCCGGCGAAGCAGGGGAAGCCGATTTCGGTGTGACCGGCGGAAAAGAAAAAGGAATGATTTACGAAAACGGGAAGCAGATTAAAACCGTTCCCGAAAAAGAAATCGTCGACGCGCTTTTCGAGGAAATCGACGCGCGCAAAAGCAAATCAAACGGCGAGCAAGGAAAAAACGGAAAATGATGCTCTATTCAGATCCGAATTTGGAATCGGTCAAGGAAAAATTAGCGCGTGGTGAGCGCCTTAATTTCGACGATGGCGTAAGGCTCTACAATACAAACGATATTGTCTCGCTCGGCCAAATGGCCCTTGATGCCAAGGAAAAACAATTCGGTAAGGCCGTTTATTTTTCCAACAATCTCTACATTAACCCCACCAATATCTGCGAAGTCGGCTGTTATTTCTGCGCATTCGCCCGCCCGGAAGGCGCGCCGGATGCGTATGTGATTTCACTCGATGAAATCAAAAAGCGCGTTCGCGAAGCCGTTGAGAAATACGGCGTGCACGAGGTGCACATCGTCGGCGGCCTTTACGAAATACTTTCCTTTGATTATTTCGCCGGTATTGTCTCGGTTATCAAAGAAGTCGATCAATCTCTTTTCGTAAAGGCGTTTACCGCGGTTGAAATCGATTTTCTGGCGAATATGGGAAAAATGTCCATTCGCGAATGCCTTCTTGAGCTTAAACGCAGGGGCCTGGATAGCATGCCCGGCGGAGGCGCCGAGATTTTAGGCGAGCGCGTGAGAAAGAAAATTTGCCCTCAGAAAATTAACGGCGAACAATGGATTGATATTCACCGTGAAGCGCATGAAGTCGGGCTTGTAACGAACGCTACGATGCTTTACGGCCACGTAGAAGGCCCCGAAGACCGCGTTGAGCATATGCTCATGATTCGCGATCTGCAGGATAAAACCGGCGGATTCCGTTCGTTTGTGCCGCTTGCGTTTCATCCAAAAAATACCAAGCTCGATCACATCAGCCCGACCGACGGCATGCTCGATCTTAAGAATTTCGCCGTAGCGCGGCTTCTTATGGATAACATTCCCCATATCAAGGCCTATTGGACGACGCTCGGTATGAAAATGGCGCAGGTTTCGCTTTATTTCGGCGTCGATGATTTTGCCGGAACGAATCTCAACGAAAAAATTATGCACGACGCCGGCGCGACGTCCCCGGTCGAATCTACGCGAAAAGAAATCGTCAGACTGATTAAAGAAGCAGGCTTCGAACCCTGCGAAGTCGATAGTTCTTATTCCACACAATATAGTTACTAGAAAGTGAGCACATGACCAATATCGAACGGATTGGGCAGCTCAAGTGCAAAGTTTTGTCCGGTGAAAAAGTCAATTTGGAAGAAGCCCGGTTTATGATTGCACTCGCTGACCGGGAAGAAATTGATTTTTTAACGAAAGCCGCGATGGAAATTACCCAGCATTTCAGTCAGGGTAAATTCGATCTTTGCTCACTCATCAATGCCAAGAGCGGCATGTGCACGGAAGATTGCGGTTTCTGCTCCCAGTCCATTCATTTTGACACCGGAGTTGCGACGTATCCTCTCGTTGATAAAGAGACGGCCTGTCAGCGCGCAGAATTAATGAGGGCCAACGGCGCCGATAGCTATTGTTTGGTTTGCAGCGGCGATCAATTGAGCGATCGGGATTTCGACCAGATTTGCGACACCCTTGCCTACATTAAGGAAAGGGTAGCTATCGATTTAGATTGCTCCATTGGTTTTCTCGATCGGAGCCGTGCCGAAAAACTCCGCGAAATCGGCGTGCGTCGCATCAACCATAATTTACAGTCTTCCCGCGAATTTTATCCGAAGATCGTAACTACGCATTCCTACGACGACCGGCTAAACACCATTCGAGTCATCAAAGCGGCGGGTATTGAAGTTTGCTGCGGCGGAATTATGGGTATGGGCGAGACGCGCGAAGACCGGATTAAGCTGGCCTTCGAACTTTCCGAAGTCGAGCCGACGGTGGTTCCGCTTAATTTTCTAAATCCCCGGCCCGGAACGCCGCTTGAAGATAAGACTCAGATCGATCCGAACGAATTAATTAAAACGGTTTCTGTATTTCGTTTTATTTTGCCGAAGGCCATTCTTGAACTCGCCGGCGGACGCGAAGTAAATCTCGGCTCAAAGCAGCTCGACGCCATCAAAGCCGGCGCCAACGGGCTTATTATTGGTGGATATTTGACTACGCCCTCCCACGATGTGGAAAAAGACCGGAAATTAATCCGGACCGCGGGCTACGATTTGGAACCTTCCGATATTGAATTGAGCGAAGTCGAGAAGAAATGAATCTAGAAAAAATTCTACAAGACGTTTTACAGGGCGAGGAATTATCGAACGATGCCGCGCTCTATATCCTCGGGCTAACTGGTGATGAAATGGTTCCCGTCTATCATGCGGCCAATGAGCTTAATCTGCGCCTCAATCAAAACCGCGTCAGTTTTATTCACAACATGAATATGAATTACACCAATATCTGCGAATATTTCTGCAGTTTCTGCGAGTTCGGCAAAAGCAAATTTGCCAAAGATACGTATATTTTAAGCGAAGAAGACGCCGTCGCGCGTATCGGTAAAGAAACCATTTCCGAAGTGACGTTCCAAGGCGGGTTAAGCGATCGGGTGAGTTTTGAAGAAGTTCTAAGTCTCCTTCGCGCTATTAAACGCTACCGTCCCGATATTCACATGCACGCTTTTTCGCCGGAAGAAATTCATTATTATTCGAAAGTAAACGGCCTCAGCTACCGGGATACGATTTCACGCTGCCGCGAAGCCGGTATGGATTCGATGTGCGGCACGGCGGCGGAGATTTTGGATGACGAAATCCGCAAGAAAATTTGCCCTACGAAAATCACAACCGATCAATGGCTTGAAATCATCGGCACGGGCCATGAGCTCGGGCTTCATTCCACAGTTACCATTATGTTCGGGCATATCGAAGAGCCGGTTCATGTCATGAATCATTTTTCGCATGTGCGCAGGCTTCAAAGGCAGACCGGCGGTTTCACCGAATTTATTCCGCTCCTATTTATGCCGGACAAAACACGGCTCGGCCGGCGCGTGGGCGAAATAAACCGCCTTGAGTACGCGTATAAAATTATTGCGCTCGCGAGGCTTTATTTTTCCAATACGATTCGAAACGTTCAAACCAGCTGGGTAAAGCTCGGCTTGGATAGCGCGCTCGGTTCTCTGGACGTCGGCGCCAACGATATGGGCGGAACGCTTTATTATGAAAATATTACGCGCGAAGCCGGCGGTAAGAACGGCGAATATACGAGCTTGGACACGTTTTATTCCGCCATTCGCGGCCGCGGGAAAATGCCGATTCAAAGAGATACCCTTTATTCTTACCAATCCCAGCCCGAGCCGGTTTTAAACGCATGATTCAAGAAGCCTGTCTCATCCCTTCGCCTTCGCTGGGCGACCTTGCGGTTCATCCCGTAAAAAAAACAGGAGTTCGCGCTGTAGGCTTACTTTCCGGTGGTCTCGACAGTACGATTGCCGCGCTGGTCGTCCGCGATTTGGGTGTAGAAGTGTACGGACTTTGCTTTGCGCTTCCCTGGGGCTGCTGCAGCAAAGAACAAGCTATGGAAGTAGCGCGCACCCTCGGTATTAAATTCATGGTTCTCCAGCTCGACGAAGCGTATTTGGAAATGATCAAAAATCCAAAATACGGGCGCGGCCGGGCGCTTAATCCCTGCGTGGATTGCCGGATTCATATGTTTACCAAAGCTAAAAAATATATGGAGCAAATCGGAGCCGATTTTTGTTTTACCGGTGAAGTGCTTGGCCAGCGGCCGATGTCTCAAATGAGGCATAGCCTGGCGACGATTGAAAAACAATCCGGCCTTACGGGCAGACTTCTCCGACCGCTTTCGGCGCAGCTTCTCGATCCCACGATTCCCGAACAGGAAGGTTTGATTGACCGCGAGAAACTTCTCGCGATTTCAGGCCGGGGCCGGAAAGAGCAAATTTTACTCGCCGAAGAAAACGGAGTTCGCGATTACCCGAATCCCGCCGGCGGCTGTTTGCTTACCGATGAAAATTTCTCTAGAAAAATGTCGGATCTTCTGAAGCACGGCTACCGGAATTTCAGGGAAGCCGTGACGCTTAAATGGGGAAGGCATTTCAGATTGTCGCACGATTTTAAAGCCATTGTCGGGCGTAACGAGGAAGAAAATGAAACGCTCCGTCGATTTGCTCATGTGAACGACATTATTATGGAATTGGCGGATAAAAAAGGCCCTACCGTGATTTTAAAAGGCGATAAGCCGGGCGAGGAAACGCTCGCCTTTGCCGCAGGGCTTCTCAAACATTATTCTCGTCATAAAGATAAGTCTACTATCGAAGTCGAATACCGTTCCGCCGAAGGTACCGAAGAAATCCGTAAAATTATGTCTGCCCACGTAGACGAAAGCGAAATAGAACGTTTTCAGATTTAGTATCCCATGGCCAACCGAGATTTAAAACAAGAAGAAAGTATTTCCGGAAAATTTTACGTCGATACGCAGTGCATCGACTGCGATCTCTGCCGGTCTGCCGCTCCGTCTAATTTCGAGCGGCAAAACGAACGCGGATATTCCTACGTTTTTAAACAGCCCGCCACCGAAGAAGAATTAAAAGCCTGCCTAGACGCTATGGCCGAATGTCCGGTGGAAGCCATCGGTTCGAACGGCGATCTCGTTCCCGCATGAAGTACCGTACCCTCGGTCGCACCGGTCTTAAAATTTCTGAAGTTGGATTTGGCGGATGGGCCATCGGTGGAAGCAGTTACGGTCCCACCGACGATAAAGTTTCTCTTCGCGCCATTAAGTTTGCCGCCGATCACGGCATTACGTTTTTTGATACGGCCGATATTTACGGCGACGGTCACAGCGAAAAATTGATCGGCGAGGCGCTTAAAGGTACTCGCGACAAGTTTATTATTGCCACGAAAGTCGGTTGGGATTTTTATCACGGCGGAACCCGAAAAAGTTTTGATCCCGAATACATCCGTTTCGCCGTCCGCGAATCGCTCAAACGGCTCGGAACGGATTACATCGACCTCTATCAGCTTCACAATCCCAAATTAGATCAGATTAAAGAAGGGCGCTTCTACGGCGTACTCGACGAATTGGTTAAAGAAGGTAAGATTCGCTGCTACGGGATTTCCATACATAATACGGACGAAGGGGAAGCGGTACTCGCCGGCGGGAAAGCCGACGCCATCCAGCTGATTTTAAATATTATGGATCAGCGCCCTTGCGAGAAATTACTGCCGAAAGCCAAAGATCTAAAGGTCGGCATTATTGCGCGCGAACCGCTTAATTGCGGCATGCTCACGGGAAAATATGCGGCCGGCCATGAGTTTCCAAAAACCGACCATCGGCGCCGCTGGCAGTCGGACAAAATCGCCGGGGATATTAAGAGACTTGAGGAAATCAAAGCCATCGTTAAACATTCAAAAGCGTCGCTTGTTCAAGCCGCGCTTGAATTTGTTCTTGCTCAACAGGAAGTGTCGGTGGTTATTCCCGGTGCAAAAACCGAAGAGCATGTGAACGAACATATTCGCGCTTCGGTATCGCCGGAATTATCCAAAATGCAGATCGAAGCGTTGAAATCCCTCAGCCAAACCGAATTATTCCAATCTGGGTTTTATCACAATTAAACCGGCTGGATCTCTACCATCGTATTAAAAAATCCCGCAGAAACTGATAGTAATACACCGCTCCCCATTTAAAAATTCTAACCTTCCGTTCGCCGCCGATACGGGGCGGCTCATCACCGGGAATTTCTGTAACGGCTAATTTTCTTCGGGCCGCGCGCACGGAGAGCAGCGGTTCCCAGCTGGCGTGCGTTTTCAATAATTTTTCCGGCACCGCATACGCTTTTTCATCAGTTAATTCCAAATCGAAAATCAGACTTTTTTTATAGGCACGGAAAATAACCAAAGAATCCGTGTATTTTCCGCCGTGAAGAAGATTGATTGTTTTTGTAAAAAGCCAATTGCCAAAAGCGGTTACGGGATCGTCGTCCAAACTTTTTGCTTTCCCTAAATACCGGGAAACGATAACCATGTCGTACCCTTCTTTCATTTTCGAGATAAGTTCGGGTATGAGTTCGGCTATAGAATTTCCATCGGGACTGAATGTAATGATGACGTCTCCCGTGATTTGATCCAGAATTTCCGTATAGGCATGACGCAGTCCGGGTTTTTTTTGAATATGTATTTGATATCCCCGTTCCTTGGCATATTCCACCGTGCCGTCCGTAGATCCGCCGTCTAAAATAATGATTTGGTCATACCACTCTTTTTTTATTCTGGGCATGATGGTTTTCATGCCTTCTATTTCATTAAGCGTGGGTACGATTAAACTGATGCGCATGATGTAGCCGAAATGTGGTTTGGCCGATCTTTCAATACGGTTGTTTGTCTCATTAATAACGGCAGTTAATGGAGCTGGCCTGAATAGGGAATGGCGCTTAAACGGGATAAAAGCAAGGTTTATAGGGCTTTGTATTAGTTTTTTTGGCCGGAAACCACCCCCTCGAAAGCATCTGTTATACTTCCCTAAAGAATGATTTATTTAAAAATTAGGAGCTTTTTTAACCGTGAAGCATGGTAAAAACGTCGATCTATTAATCATTAATCCCGGCAATGCCGTTCAGGTGTACCAATCTTTAGGCCTCGGTATCTCTGCCTACGAACCTCCGGTTTGGGCTGGACTTCTCGCTACGTTTATGCGCCTCCATGGATTTTCGGTTGAAATGATCGATGCCAATGCCGAAGGTTTCGGGCCGAAATCCGTTGCCGATCTGACCGAAGAAATGGATCCACTTTTAACAGCGGTCGTCGTTTACGGCCATCAGCCATCCGCTTCAACTCAAAATATGCCTGCGGCAAGCGCGGTCTGCCATTCCATACGGCAGGTGAATTCTTCGCGAAAAACGATCTTAATCGGAGGCCATGTCGCAGCATTACCGGGACGCACGCTCCAGGAAGAGCCGGTTGATTTTGTCTGCGGCGGAGAAGCCCCGTATACGTTACTTGATTTGATCAAAGTTCTTAAATCAAACCGGAACGCTTTCTCGGAAGTGAGGGGATTGTGGTATCGTGAAAACGGTCAAGTTCGTTCGACTCGGCCGGCTCCCCTTGTCGCCGATTTGAATGTTGAAATGCCCGGTGTGGCTTGGGACCTTCTTCCTATGGGAAAATACAGAGCTCATAATTGGCATTGTTTTGGTTATGAAGACCGCCAGCCGTATGCCTCGCTTTATACAACACTCGGATGTCCCTTTCACTGTACTTTTTGCTGCATTCAGGCTCCTTTCAAGAGCGGTGAACAGGAATTGGGTTACGGTAAAGAAATCAACAGTTATCGCTATTGGAATCCCGAAAAGGTGATGGAGCAGATTGATACGCTGGTTCAGACGTATGGAGTAAAGCATTTAAAATTTGCCGATGAGATGTTTGTTCTTAATAAGTCGCACGTTTCGGCCATTTGCGATCTTCTTATCGAGAGGGATTACAAGCTTAATATCTGGACGTATGCACGAGTTGATACAGTTAAAGAAGGTATGGTTGAAAAGTTGAAAAAAGCCGGTGTGAATTGGCTTGCGTTCGGTATCGAATCGGGGAGTAAACGTATCCGGACGGGGATTGGTAAAAAATTTGAGCAAGACGAAATAGTGAACGTCATTAAGGAAGTCAGACAAGCGGGTATTAATGTTATTGCTAATTTCATTTTTGGAATACCCGACGATAACTACGATACCATGCAGGACACGCTCGATCTGGCTTTGAGCTTAAATTGCGAGTTCGTAAATTTCTACACCATGATGGCATATCCGGGATCGGCTTTATACCATCGGGCGGCAAAAGAAGGTTGGAAATTGCCCAAAAAATGGAGCGGTTATTCTCAGCATTCCTTCGATGCGCTTCCCCTGGCCACTAAATATGTATCGGCGGAGGAGATCGTGGAGTTTCGAGATCGAGCGTTCCAGACGTATTTTAATAGTCCTGCTTATGTAAACCTCATCCAGAAAAAGTTCGGCACAGAAACGCTCCGTCAGATCCGCGAAATGACCTCTCATAAATTAGCCCGGCAATCGGTGCCGGAAACTCAAAAGTCAAAATCTCACTTATCTTCCGCCGCTTAGCAAAATTCTCTGCCCGTCATTTCTTACGCTTGAGAATCTGATAGGGAGGCACTTCCTTAACCAGCCCATAGGATGAATCGATAAACTCCGTCAATTGCAGGTATTCTATTAAGTCCTGGACAAAATAGGTGGGTTCCAAGTATTCCAGATTTCGATCGTGCGTAATAATCCAATCGGGGGGATTGGTCAGTATATTTTGGGTAACTTCTTCCCGCTGTTTTCCCGGCACGGGAAAATATCCGTACTCACCTACGAAAAAGTTGAAAGGAATGCGACGATAGCTGTCGCGTTTTGTTAGTGGATAAAGGATTTGCATATCGGTTAAAATAAGCAGCGATTCATTTTTAGGAATACTGCTGTTTATGTATTCAACCATTTCATCTACCGCCCTGCCGGGCACTTCTTCCGCTAGCCATCCCTCCACCGCTTTGGTTTTCATTGGGTACGTACCCACCGGATCGCGATCGATATAGGTCCATCCCATGAGTTTGTAACCCCACATCGTCCCTTTGATCAATAAAAAAAAGGCAAATATGGTAAGCAGCTTAATCGAAAGCCGATGAAACCTTTGATGGTAGCCAGTCGTACAGGAATGCTTAATTTTATGGGTAATTATGTAACCGAATGCCAAATGGAAACCCCAAAGGTAAATGCTGCTTGGTTTAAACATGCCGCAAAAATGTATGGCAATGATTCCGATGAAATATATTCCTAAGAAAAAAATGAGCGATTGCCGGAAAGATTCGTCACGAATAAGTTTTAGATGACCGCGGAGATTGAAAAGAACAATAAGTAAGATCACCCAATAGTCATTCATAAGCCAACTTTTAATATCGAGAAGTTTGGGGCTTCGAACTTTTAAAAGCGAGCCGTAGTAAACAGAAGTCTGCTCGAAAAAACGCGCCGGATTAATCAAAACGGTAACGAAGATGGCCAGTGTAACGGCCATTCCGAGTAAAAAGCCAGAAATGCTTTGTTTCTGTTTGGAAGAGGTTAGAAGAACGGCCATAATTACCATAAAATAAGCACCGCCTAGATTTATTTTGGTCATCAGGGAGAGAGCAACCAATACGCCCGCAATCCATCCGGCAAGAAAAGCTGTTTTTTCTTTCTTAAATGGTAAAATAAGAAAAAGTTCTGTAATGGCGAGTAATCCAAAGAGATGGCCTGTTTGGTTATGCCATGGAAACGACAGCGGCCAATAAAAGCATGTTGTTGTAACCAGGGTGCATAGAAAGGAATAAAAAAGAGGTAACTGTTTGCGTGCAATTAAAAAGGTGAGTACGATTACCGCGGAATGGACAACGATTAAATGCGTCAATATCGCTGCTTTCCCAAAACCAAAAATACTGAAAAAGAAGGCATTCAAATAGAGATGAACCGGACCTGCTGTGTACATGAAGTCAACATAGGGGCGCTGGCCGATGAAGATGCGCCAGCTTGCGTCAAGAAACGAGCCCATGTCAAAAAAATTGAAGACTCTAAAAGCATTGAATTTAAGAAAGAAACCATTTATTACAAGGAGCGTAGCAACGAGAATGATGGACGGAACGTGATTGGCGGATCCTTCTCGACAGTTTTTCATGTATCCCATATACTAACTTGCTTTTTGTTCGGTTATTAGCTTAATTAGAATCTTTTCTTTTATCGGGCCCTTAGCTCAGTTGGTTAGAGCAGGGGACTCATAATCCCTTGGTCCCAGGTTCGAGTCCTGGAGGGCCCACTCATCTTGTTTCCGCTTCCCGTAGTCTCGGCTATTTTGAACTTTTCTTTATTTTAATCGAATGCTTATACTTAATGTGAAAATGGACGAAAATTAGCAAGGTACTTTAAAAGCCAATTAACTAAGAAGTTGGTATCTTACGATTATGAATATGTCCTTACGTAATATCGCCATCATTGTTGTGTTGGTGAAAATTCTACAACTGGTCGTGCCTTTTATTTCATTCCAAATTCTTCCATTTCAACTAGAGTCTGCGTATCGTGGGGATAACCTGGGCTACCCATCCGATGAACCGATTGGCTGGAAAACAACGTTTAAAACCTGGGACGCCAGTAGTTATCTTTACCTTGCTAAAAACGGATATGAGGTTGGTGGAATCGCCAATCAAATGCCGCCTTTATTTCCGTTTCTGATAAACCTAGCAAAACGGGTTGTGGGTAGTTTTACTATTGCAGGATTGATGCTAAATAATCTATTCTCTTTTTTGGCGCTGATCGGTTTGTATCAACTCACTCGTTCGTATTACGACGAAGCCGTTGCTTCCAAGACCATTTTGTATGCTTTATGCTTTCCATCCTCATTCTTTTTCTCCCGTGTTTATTCGGAAGGCCTTTTCTTATGTTTAACTGTTTTTCTCTTTTATTTTCTCTCACGACATAAATACGGAAGAGCCGCGCTTTGCGCTCTTCTACTGCCGCTTGCGAGAACCATCGGCGTTTTCATCGTGCTGCCGGTTCTGGCGTATCTTTTTTTTGATAAGAAAGGGGCTGTGAAAGCCCAAGGCGAGGGAGCCGATACGTTTAAAAAAATAACGGTTTGTGTTGCGCCACTTTTCGGGCTTAGTATCGCTATGTTTTTTTTCTACCAAACAACGGGTAACTGGTTTGAACTTTTCGAAGCGCATCGGATCAACGCATCTCAGCACTCGATAGCCAATTTGTTTCGCCTAAAAGAATGGCTATACGATAATTTTATACATCTCCATTGGCAATGGCATGGGACGGACAATAGCGCTTTTGACCGGCTGGCTTTTTTTCTGTTTTTAATTCTTCTTTATAGAATCTTTCGAGAACAAAATATGACGATGTTTGTTTACGCCTTGGTTTTTGGCATGGTACCGGCCTTGTCGGATCATTTCATGTCGTACGCACGATTTCTGATCATCATTTTTCCGCTGTTCATACAAATGGCGCTCGATTTTCGTCATCATCGCATCATTTTAGCGCTTATGCTGCTAAGCCAGTTAAAGCTTCTCGCCTTTCATTCGTTAGGGTATTGGGTGGCGTAATGGAAAAGGACTTTCGTCTTGACGCGTCGCTACGGCGAAACAAATGGGTTCCGGATTTATCCCAGGCTGTTTTTTTAATTATTCTTGCGTATTGTCTTCGTGACTTTTTTGTTTGCTACGATTCTCTCTGGCAGGTCAAAATAGGCGAGTGGATCTGGAATCATAAAGCCATTCCGAGATTCGATCCGGATTTTGCCATCAGTTCCGAACTTATGCCGTGGAAAAATCATCAGTGGTTGGGCGAATTAATATTATTTGGATTGTGGAAAATCGGCGGATTTTTTGGGCTAAGGCTGATTTTGAGTTTGATACCCGCGTTCATTTTCAGCCGTGCGTTTGTATCGCTTAGAAAACAAGGCGTCAGCCCGTTATCCGCTTTTTTCTTTATTCTCATCGCGGCGCTTTCCAGCGCGTTTCACTGGCTTGCACGCCCCCATCTGATAGCCTATGTCCTTTTAATTACGAGCATTAGATTATGGGAGAAATCGTACGAAGGAGATGCGAAAGCGCCTCTTATCCTGGCGCTGGTTCACCTTGTATGGGCCAATCTTCATCAATCGTTTTTAATTCAGTTTGTTTTTGCCGCTGCGTTTGCGTTCCAAATAGCGGCAGATTATTTCGAAAAGCGTCCCTTGTCCGGCCGGGCACTAGGAAATATCGTAGGCCTTCTTATTTTTCTTCCGCTCATTACCGTCATAAATCCTCACGGATTGGGGGCCTTTAGATCGACGGGAGCGACCTGGGCCATACGAAAATACATCGAAGAATGGCAGCCGGTATATTTTCATTCGAAATACTTTCCTTGCTTTTTTGCCTATTCCGTTTTGCTTGTTCTTTCTTTTTTATTCAACCGAAAAAATGTAAAATCGTATGAACTTGCTATTTTCACATGCACGGTTTTGTTAACGACGACGGCTGTCAGGCAAATCCCGATTTTTGTATTAAGCACACTTCCTTTTTACGTACGCCATATACCCCTATTTTCAAGGAAAGTAGCTGGATTTTTGGAAAACAGATTTAGCCGAGCAGCCGGTTGGTATACTGAAAGAAATCGAAGAATCCACGCGTGCGAGCAGGAGTTTAGCGGAAATTATTTCGTTCTGTGTTGTTGGGCCTTGCTTTTTTTCATAAGCGCCGCCGGTTTTCACAATCCTCGCTTTGCTTATTGGGATGGGCTCAATAAAGCTTTTTTTCCTATTTCTGCGAGCGATTTTATGGAAAAGGAGAACATCAAAGGTAATATATTTAATAATTATGCTTGGGGCGGTTATTTACTCTTTCGTTTTGGAAGTGCCAATAAAATTTTCATAGATGGCCGTACCGATATGTACGGGCCCGAAAGATTGGAAGAATACGATCAAATTTCCGAAGCGAGGCAAGGATGGGAAGAGGTCATGAGAAAATACGATATTGAAATTGTTCTGGCGGATAACAAGTGGACGCTCACCGACAAGCTTTCAAATGATTTTCGCTGGCAGCGTGTTTATGCGGATAAGCAAGATTCGGTGTTTGTCCGGATAGACAAATTTCCGCAATGGATAGGGAGGTCCCATGGCTAGAGCATTGCTCGGACAAGAACTTCATCTTGAGGCAAAAAACGAGACCGGTGCGCTTGGAAGGGTGGTGTCGGCGCTGTCGCGTTCGGGTATTAATATTGTCCACCTCTTGGCGTATTCCGTAGGCGAACGCGGTTATCTTCAGACCATCACCTCCGACAACGCGAAGGCCAAAGAAGTTCTCGAACGGAACGTGCCGCACCTGAAAATAAATTTACGCCCCGTACTGATGGTCGAATTTGAAAATAAAGTCGGCACGCTTTCCCCGGTTACAAAGTTGCTCGGAAACCAAAATATCTTCATTGATTATTGCTACGGAACGAGCGGCGACGGTTTTAAAATCGCCGGTGTTTTTTCAACCGCCGACAACAAGCGTGCCATGGAATTGATTAACGAAGCCTCCGCGCGGGGAGAAATGTAATGCTGGAGCGCGTGAGTATTATTATTCCCACCTACAATGAGGCTGAGAATATCCGGGCTATTGTTCCGAAAATTTCCGAGGTTTTCAAGGCACACGGTATCGATGGAAAAATTATCGTAGTCGATGACAATTCCCCGGACGGAACGTGGAAGGTGGCAGAGGAATTAGGCAGCCGGTATCCCGTAAAATCTGTTCGCCGGCAGGGAGAGCGCGGGCTTTCTTCCGCGGTCATTAAAGGATTTGAGTACGCCGACGGCGACATCATCGGTTTTATGGATGCCGATTTCAGCCATTCGCCGGATCAGATTATCGATCTCCTGCAGGCGTTTACGCTCAGCAATGCAGACCTTGCGATCGGAAGCAGGTACATGGATGCGGGAAAGATTTCAAAATGGCCGTTTCTGAGACGCCTAAATTCCTGGGGCGCTACCTTGCTTGCTTCGCCGTTTACGTCGATCAAGGATCCGATGTCGGGATTTTTTTTCTTTCGCCGGAGCGTAATCGAGGGCGTTTCGTTAAATCCGATTGGTTTTAAACTCGGGCTGGAGATACTGGCGAAGGGCAAATATACATACTCGAAAGAAGTGCCCATTGTTTTTCAGAATCGATTGCACGGAGAAAGTAAGCTGACGGGGAAAGTTATCGTTGAATATTTAAAACAGCTCTGGCAATTGCTTTGGGAAGTAGAAACGCCGGTGGGGCAGTTTATTAAGTTTGCTTTGGTAGGCGGATCGGGATTGATCGTTAACTTGGCGGTGTACAGCGTTTGTATGTATCTCCTCCGTCTTCATTATTTACCTTCCGCTATTTTTTCGTTTGCGTTTGCGATGAGCGGCAATTTCCTGCTTAACCGCACCTGGACTTTTAGAGTTCATAAAGTAAGCCAATTGAATGCCGGAAGTCAGTTCACGCGTTTCGCGCTTGTATGCTTAATGGGTCTCGGGATCAATTTGTTTCTGCTCCATTTGCTGCATTCTGTTTTAGGCTTGCATGAACTTCTCGCCCAGTTCCTCGCCGTTTTATCCGCCACTTCGGTAAATTTCATAGGCAGTAAGCGCTGGGCCTTCAAATAAATTTATTCTCTGCTTGCCGAGTGCTGTTATGTTATAATTCATCCGCTTTTTTGCCATTCTTTTTTCCGCTCTTTGGATATGCGCCCGTGTGATCGCCCCGATAGATCGGGGAGGAAAGTCCGGGCTCCGCAGGACAGCGTAGTGGGTAACGCCCATCTCCCAGTTTATTTGTTTGGGACGGATTAGAGCCACAGAGACCAATGCCGGAGTGAACCGAATAGGTTCTTGCCGGAGTGAAAAGCGGCAATCTCTACGCGGAGGAAGGTCAAATAGGGGACGTCGCCTTCGGGCAGGGACCGGTCCGGTCCCAACCTCGTCGCTTTCGATGAGGAACTGTTCTAAAGGAACGGTTGAAGTCCCGGGTTAGACCGTTAGAGGTATTGTGCAAGCGATACCCCAGAGAAATGATCACGCCCTTCGGGGTGACAAAACTCGGCTTACTGCGGGCGCATATCCATCTTAATTCCCACCCATTTTAAATTACCAATCAATGTCTGGCTTGGAGATCGAGCTGTTTGGTGAGATCTTCCGTGGACAGATGTGGTGTGCTCAAACTTTTTTCCCAGATATGTTCGGGCTCCATGCAGATATAAGGCGTGATGGTGGGAAAGGCTTCTTGAATATACCGGTGAACGGTCTCGTAAAGTTTTATGCGTAGCGGCGCGAAATAGCGCATTTTCCCGTCAAACCCTTTTACAAATTCCCCGGAATAAATAGGCGTTGCCAGAAACCGGCTTTGCGCTTCGCGTTTAAGCTCGGGAACAAATCTTAGCGTTCCGTAACTAATCCAGGCAATGGCTTCGGGTGCGATGTGTTTTTTAAGAAGCCCAACCGTTTCGCGGTAACCGTCTTCCCAGCCCGAATGCATAATCAAGGGATCAAAATGAAAACCTACCCGATAGCCAGCGTCCGCGCATTTCTTGGCAGCGAGAATTCGCTCTTCGATCGTAGCGGTTTTATGCTCTTCGGTACGTTGAATAAATTGAGTATTGACCGACCAGGCGATAATGATTCGATTTTTGTGGTTCAAATTTAAAAGAGCATCTACGCGAGCGGATTTCGTTTTTAATTCCAGAGAAGCGTTTGCGTAGCGGCCGAAGAATTCGATAAGTTCTCCGTTTATTCCCAAGATATTATCAAGCGACAGGGAATCCGTAAATTCACCGGTGCCAAAGCGGAATGTTTTATTTGGGTTGGATTCAAAAAGCTCTTTGAGTTCGGAAAACATATCTTCCGTATTCACGTAAAATGTGATGAGGGGATTGTTGAGATACGCTTGGAGAAAACAATACGAGCAATCGAAATTGCATCCGAGAATAATATTGATAGTTCGGTAGGTGCAGCACACAGCCGATTCGGTGAAAGCGGGGCAAACCGACAAAAATTTTCCTTTTTGGCGCGTTAAAAAAAGCGCCCTTTTTCCTTCGGTAAACGCGTTTGGCTGTCCGGCCGCTTTTCGAGCCAGTGTTTTGACGTCTTCTACCACTTCCACTATGGATTTCGGCAGGCGCGTAGCGATTTGGCGGACACGTTCATGATCCGCGACCGCTTTATCAATATAAATTTTATCGGGAAACCAGATTTGCTCGCTCATTTTCGTGTATGAAATAAGGTGCCGTGAGTATTTGAATTTCTTTGTACGAACGATCGTTGCCGCGCTTTTGGCAGCCCAAAAGAAAAACATCGCGCTTTGTTTTTAATTCGCTGAGCACCGCCGTTTTTTGATCTCCGCTAAGTGCGGATTGATCAAGCAATTTGACCAAAGCGCGGATGCGATAATAATCAAGACTATGCTGGCCGGACAATTGATCGGCGTGCCCGCCGCGTTTTATGGTGAGCGGATCAGGAAGAAGGCCGACCGGAAATTGCGATGCGACACGCAGCCAAAGTTCGTAATCTTCGCAAACCGGAAATGTTTCGTCAAACATGCCCACTTTTTCAAGCAGAGTTTTTTTGAACATTACCGCCGACGGGCTTACGATGCAGCGGAGAAGGCATTGATTAAATATGTCGCCCGAATATTTCTTGTGAATATTCCTCGCATTGACTCGCTTGCCTTTGCGTATCCAAATTTCTTCGGTTTGGCAAATCATCGCTTCGGAATTTTTTTCAAAATAGTGAACCTGTTCCTCGATTTTTGTGGGTTGCCATAAATCGTCGGAATCAAGCAGGGCGATGAATTCGGCGCGCGCGCGCCGAATTCCCATATTTCGCGCTGCGCTGACGCTATTTGTTCCAAAGGATTTAGGAAGGTGGGAATGCTCTGTCTGCGGCCGACCGCTGTCCATCCGCACGTAGGTAAGATCATTTCTTTTCGCACAAGCTTCGTGTGTACCGTCGTCGGAACCATCATCCACAATAATAAGTTCGATAGGCGAATAGGTTTGCCGGAATACCGAATCAACAGCTTCAAGAAGCATCGTTCGGCGATTAAATGTGGGAATAATGGCCGAAACAAGCGGATTATAAGCCATTCCTTGACCCTCCCAAGTCAGGGGTATATTATATCTTTCCTACTAAAAGTCCATATCTACAATATTAAAAAGGGCGTACTTTTGGTCTAATCGGAGGGATTATCCGTGTTTCGAAAATTATCCATTTGGGAATATCTCGATAAATTAGCCAGCGACAAACCGGTTCCCGGTGGCGGAAGCACCTCCGCGCTTGTAGCCTCGTTAAGCGCTGCGTTGGGCATTATGGTAGCGCGTATTGTTTCAAAGAGGGCAAAGAGTGCAACGCTACGGAAAATAAAATCTCATGAGATACGTTTAGGCCAGCTTCAGAAACAATTTGAAAAAACGATCGATACTGATCCTGCCGTATATGCTGCGCTTATGCGAACATACAAAGTTACACGCAAACTAAAAAATCGCGATCAAGCCAAGAAAAAAATCGACGCTGCGTTGGAAAAATCGTTTCGTGTCCAGTGGGAACTGGCGCGCGAGATTTCCGAAGCCCGGAAAATCATTGAAGGGATTGGACGTTTGGCCACGGGCTCTATCGCCAATGATCTCAAAGTCTCTCTCGCTCTTTTGCGCGGTGCATGGCTCGGCGCATTTCATACGGCGAAAATAAACGTCGATTATGTTCACAATCCCGTTTTAAAGAAATCATTGATGAAAAAACTGAAAACGACACCCAAGGCATAGGCGGATTAAGGTTTAATATGAGCGAAGCGATTCTTCTCGAAGGTAAGCTTATCAGAGAAAAACTTATCGAAGAACTTCGTAGCGAGTGTGCGAAGTTAAAAACCGATCTAGCGCGAGCGCCGAAGCTCGTAGCGCTCAAAGCCGGAATCGATGCTGGAACCGATATGTATATTATTTCGCAAGGCAAAGCTTGCGGATCGGTTGGTGTAGAACATGAAGTACGCGCTCTCGATGGAAATGTTTCGACGGAAAAATTCGTAGAGGAAGTTGAGAAATTAAATCGCGACAATTCCGTTGATGGCGTGATTATTCAAATGCCTCTGCCCAAACAGGTGAACGCCGATCAAGTTTTATCCAGCTTAGCGCCATTGAAAGATGCCGAAGGCGTACATCCTCATAATCTAGGCCTGCTTTTCATGGGCCGGCCGGTTACGCTTCCATGCACGCCGGCCGCGTGTGTCGAACTTATCAAATCTTCAAAGGCGGATCTTTACGGAAAAGAAGTTGTCGTAGCCGGCGCGAGGGTAGCGGTGGGAAAGCCGATTTCCATTTTACTTTTGGATCAAATGGCTACCGTGACGATGTGCCGATCGTCGGCCGGCAAAGTGGGCACTCTCGAAGGCCATGTGCGCTCAGCCGATGTGTTGATCGCTGCTATCGGACAGCCCGAAGCTATTCGCGGAAATTGGATCAAAGAAGGCGCTATCGTAATCGATGTCGGTACGAACCGTGTGAATGGGAAAACGGTGGGCGATGTCGAATTTGAAGCAGCAAAAAAACGTGCAAAAATGATTTCCCCCGTGCCGGGCGGAGTTGGGCCTGTTACTACCGCCATTTTAATTCGTAATGTCCTTCGCATGGCAAAGAAGCGCCACGAATCCATGCGTACTGTTGGAAAAGAAAAATGAAAATCACCGCCAGATCCATTCGCGAACAGAAAAATTCCGGCAAACCCATTACGTGTTTAACGGCCTATGATTTTCCTACCGCTGCTTTGCTGGATGAAATCGGAATCGATATCGTTCTGGTCGGTGATTCGCTCGGAACGGTTCTTTTGGGATACGATTCAACACGTCCCGTGACCATGCGCGATATGCTTCATCACACGAAAGCGGTGAGCCGCGCCGTTAAAAATAGTTTGGTCGTAAGCGATATGCCTTTTGGTTCGTACGAATCCTCGCCCGAGAAAGCGATTCAAAATGCCCAGCGCCTGATCAAAGAAGGCGGCGCTTCGTCCGTCAAATTGGAAGGCGGAAAATCGATGGCGAAAACGGTGGCCTCGCTCGTTCAAAAAAGCATTCCTGTCATGGGGCATGTTGGTTTGACACCCCAAAGCGCTGAGCTGCTCGGCGGTTATAAAGTACAGGGACAAACGCCCGAAGAGGCAAAACGAATCTTGGAAGATGCCCGTGCGTTAGATGAAGCGGGTGCTTTTGCCGTGGTTCTCGAATGTATTCCTGCCGATCTTGCTAAACGGATTACGGATGAAATTTCCGTGCCCACGATCGGAATAGGGGCGGGGCCGCATGCCGACGGGCAGGTTTTGGTGATTCATGATCTGCTTGGGCTTTTAAACGGGCCAAGACCTCGGTTTGTACGCGCTTACGCCGATCTTCGCAGTTCGATGCGCGAAGCGGTTCATCAATTTAAAAACGACGTTCTTACTCGAAATTTTCCGAGCGCCAAGGAAAGCTACGGGATAAGCAAGGAATCGCGCGTTCGCGCCTAAAGAATTATGACCCAGCTGGTAGAAAAAAGAATTTTGGTGATGGAGGAAAACGAAGAACTTCTTACGATTGTGGAGTCGCGTCTCCGCGCCCGGAAATATATAGTCGATTCCGCCCGCGATCTGGATCAGGCCAGCAAAGCATTGGGGCAAAATCCTCCGGATATGGTCTTGGTGGGCTCTGAGATTTGGAAAACCTACGGACGCGAACTCTGCCAGAGGATCCGTAGTCAGCTCGGCTCTTCGACGACTCCGCTTATTCTCATGGCCGAAGAGGAAGAGACGGCGAGTCTGATTATGATTCTGGATAGCGGGCTCGATGATTTTATATTAAAACCGTTTTCGACGTTCGAGCTTCAGCTCCGCGTGGCTATTAATTTTCATCGAAACGAAGAACGTATTCAGGCCAATCCGCTCACCAAGCTTCCGGGTAATCTCGCCATCGACAACGAAATACGGCGGCGGATCGAAAGCAAAGAAAAATTTTCGGTTTGTTACATCGATATCGACAATTTTAAAGCATTTAACGATGCCTACGGTTTTGACCGGGGCGATGACGTTTTGCTTCAAACAGCCAATATCATTACGCGTGCTGCTAACTCCATCGGCACCAAAGAAAAAATATTCGTCGGCCATATCGGAGGCGATGACTTTTTGGTTATTTTGAGTATGAAGTTTGACCATGTTTTTGCCAAAGAATGCATTCATGATTTTGACCGGATTGTTCCGACCTACTACAAAGACGAAGATATCCAGCGCGGCGGGATTATGATAAAAAATCGAAAAGGGCGTATGGCCAAAATCCCGATGATGAGCCTTTCCATCGCTTCCGTGACGAACGAAAATCGCCGCCTTGAAAGTCCCGCTCAGATTGCGCAAATCGCGGCCGAGGTTAAGACTTTTCTTAAAACCCAATCCGGCAGTAATTTTCTAAGAGACCGGCGCGATCATCCGCTGAGGGATTTGGAATTGGCCGTAAAAGTGCTTGCGGATAACGACAAGTCCGGTGAAGCAGAAAAAGAACCTTTAGGTCAAATTCTGCTTTCGGCCGGACTCATTACAGAAGAGCAATTAGCCGAGGCGTTGGAGCATCATTTTAAGACCGGACAACGGTTGGGACAGGTGCTCGTGAATATGAATCTTTGCCGCAGCGAAGATGTCGGGCGGATGCTTGAGAGAAAATTGGGCATTCGCTACATCTCGCTTACGGAAAGAAAACTTAGCCCGGGCCTCGTTCGGCTGTTCACGGAAGAATATGTCCGGACACATCGGGTGAGTCCGATCCGCGTTAAAGACAAAAAATTATATCTGGCCATGATTGATCCTTTCGATATTAAAACCGTCGATTATGTGGAACGAATCACCGGTTATAAAGTTGTTCCTTGTCTTGCGCTGGAAGATGAATTTGAGCAGTTCCTCGAGAATAATTTTACGAGATCACCCGCCGAAGGTTCGAGGCAATGACGCAGGCATTACTATTCGTAAATACGGCTATTTTCGGATTGGCGTTTGCCTGTCTGCTTATAAGTTGGTTCCGGTCTTCGCTTTGGTCGCGGGCGGGAAATTATTTTCTAGATTTGGGCTTTCTTCTGCTGTGCGTAATTTTATTTTTAGAAGCGATGGACGTCGGCGTTTTCTTGCCGGTGGCCAATCAGCATCAAGCCATGGTGTTTTTTGCTTGGTCCGTTCTTTTGGTATTCCTTTTCATCCGGCGGGGTTCAGCGCGGGGAAGTTTTGCATTGGTTTTGCTTCCGCTGGTTATGGCGCTCCTGCTCGCGGCGGCCGTTGGCTATAGTACTGAGGTAAAAGTCCCGCTAAAGTATTTGGCCGATCAAATTTTTGCCGTGCACACCATCTCGGCTTTCTTGGCATACGCAGCGTTTGCGATTTCGTTTGTTACAAGCGTTCTTTACTTACTTCAGCACCGGGCGCTTAAATCGCGCCGCGGCGGGAGTTTTTACCGGCAATTACCCAATCTCGAGAAATTGGAGCATATTGCTTTTTTTACCATTCTTTTAGGTGTTCCTTTGATGACCGTTACGCTCATCACGGGTTTTATTTGGGCGAAAGGGGAGTTTGGACATTTCTGGCTTTGGGAGCCGAAAATTGTTTTGGCTACGGTTACCTGGTTGGTCTACAGCGCGCTTCTCTATATCCGTTACGTTCGGTCCATGCACGGATCAACCATCATGAGGTATCTTTTATTTTCGTTTTCTTCGGTTCTTGTAACGTTTCTCGGCAGCGGCATATTTTACAAAACTGCTCATTCTATTCACTAAATTTAAGGTAAGGGACGATGTCTGAACATTCATTGATAACGGTGGGACTTAATTGGCAGACCACGCCGGTGGCGGTGCGGGAGCAAGTGGCTTTTTCGGAATCTGTCATTCCCGAATCGCTCAGAACCTTAAAAAGATTTTCCGGCTGTCTTGAGGCCATGATTCTCTCTACCTGCAATCGCGTAGAAGTGTATGCGGCGACCCGGGACGCTAAGGGATGCGCGGGATTTCTGCGGGATTTTTTAGCTTCGTTTCACGATCGCGACGATCCCCGGTTTGATCAATATTGTTTTGACTTCCAGGAAAAAGATACGGTGAAACATCTCTTTCGCGTATCCGCGGGCCTTGATTCGATGGTGGTCGGCGAAAACGAAATACTTCATCAGATTAAAGAGGCGTACAAAATGGCTTCCAAAGAAGGCGCAGTGGGCGGTCCGCTTTCTATTTTGGCCGAGCAAGCCATCAAAGTCGGCAAAGAAGTGCGTCAGAAAACGAAAATTGGCCAGGGGGCCGTAAGCGTGGCATCCGTGGCTTGCGAACTTGCGCATAAAATTTTCGGGCAGTTAAACGATCAACGCGTACTTATTTTGGGTTCGGGTAAAGTCGGCAAGCAAGCCTTAAAGAATATGGTCAAAGACGGCGTCGGTGAGCTTACGATTGCTACGCGGAACCGGGTTGTTGGCGAAGAATTAGCCAAGATGTACGGCGCTCATAATGTGGATTTCTCGGAATGGCTGCGGTACTTGGCCGATACCGACATTGTCATATGCTCCACCGGAGCGCCGCATTATGTCGTGCATCTTCAGGACGTCAAACGGATTATGGCCGTACGTAAGAATAAACCTCTTTTTATCATCGATATTTCCGTTCCGAGAAATGTCGATCCGGAAATCAACCAACTTTCCGATGTTTATGTTTATAACATCGATGACTTAAAGAGTATTTGCGATTCAAATTTGAAATTGCGTCAAAAAGAAGTGCGCGCTTGTGAGCTTCTGATCGACCATCGCATAGAACAGTTTTTTCTGAAGATCGAAAAATTGAAGGCCGGGCCGACGATTGAGGCGCTCAATCAAAAATTTGATTATATTGCGGCTGAAGAATTTGAAAAGCTCGCAAAGAATTTGCCTCAGACGCCCGAGCAGCAAGAGGAAATGCGCCGTTTGATTTGGAACATTAAAAATAAATTTTTGCATCACCCCATGACCAAGTTAAAAGAAGCGGCTGAAGACGGCGGTGTGTCCCGATACACCGAAGCCGTTCACCGTTTGTTTGATTTGGATTCGGACGAACACAAGCCTAAATCGTGAATTTACTCATCATCGGCACTCGTGGTTCCAAGCTGGCTCGAGCCCAGGCCGTGCTCTTTGGCGAAACAGTAAGCCGCGCCCATCCGGTTATGCAGACCGAGCTTAAAATCATCGCAACGCGCGGCGATGTGCTCAAGGAAAAACCGTCCCGTAGTGTGAATGAAAAAAGTTTATTTACGAAAGAGTTGGAAGATGCGCTTATAGCCGGTGAAATCGACATCGCTGTTCATAGCGGCAAAGATCTTCCCGCCAAGACACCGCCGGGGCTGTCGATCGGAGCCGTGCTTAAAAGAGGCGACCGGGCAGATGCTTTTTGTTCGATAAAGTTTGCAAAATTTAGTTTATTGCCACAAGGCGCAACCGTCGGTACGAGCAGTATTCGCAGAAAGGCGCAGCTTCTCCTGCAACGGCCGGATTTGCGGATTGAATCTTTACGCGGAAATGTAGATACAAGACTGCGAAGTTTGGCGGAAGGAAAGTTTGACGCGCTGGTTTTAGCCACGTGCGGTTTGGAACGGTTGGGTCTGGAAAACGCCGTTCGTGAACGATTTAACCCTAAAAGCTTTTTACCCGCTCCTGCGCAGGGTGCTATCGTGGCCGAGTACCGGAGCGATCGGGATGATATTGCCCGCCTTTTAAAATTGGTTTCCGACGACACCAGCTTTTGTGAAGTAAAAGCAGAACGAGCTTTGCTTGAACGGTTGGAAGCCGGTTGTTGGGTTCCTCTCGGAGCTTCGGCAGAAGTAAGAGGAAAGCGCTTGGCTTTAACGGCCGGTCTTTTCAGCCCAACGGGCGCTCGAAGCGTTATTCGTAGGCTTGAAGGAGATGTTGCGGATCCCGTAGCGCTTGGCTGGGAAATGGCCAAAGTTTTAATCCGGGAAGGCGGCCAGCAAATTTTAGACGAACTTCGTGATGTCGGTGAATAGCCAATGAAGCATTCGCAAACAAAAAAAGAAAAAAAAGGTTGGGTCGCTCTGGTCGGTGCTGGGCCGGGAGATCCGGGCTTGCTTACCCTTCGCGGCCGGACGCTTCTTAAGTATTGCGACCTTGTCGTTTCCGATGCACTTGTGGACCGTTCCGTATTTTCCTTCGCGCCGCAGGCAAAAAAGATTATTCTCGGAAAACGCGCCGGCGCGGTCAGTACGCCCCAGAAAAATATTGAACGGCTGCTCATTCACGAAGCGAAAAAAGGCAGGAGAATCGTTAGACTCAAAGGCGGGGACCCATTTGTTTTCGGGCGCGGCGCCGAAGAAGTTTTGGCTTTAAGAAAGGCAAACGTACCTTTTGAAATTGTTCCGGGTGTAAGTGCCGGCCACGCGGTGCCTGCGTATGCGGGCATTCCACTTACGCACAGGGATTATTCTTCGCAGGTTACTTTTGTCACCGGGCACGAAGCGGACAATAAAAAAAGTGGGACTGTAAATTGGTCTGCGCTAGCGCGTCTCGGCGGAACCATTGTCATGTTCATGGGCCTCAGGCAGCTTCCTTTCATTTTGCGAAAATTAAATCAAGGCGGGCTTTCTTCCGACATGCCCATTTCGGTAATCGAATGGGGGACGACGCCGAATCAAAAGGTGATTTCAGGCACGATGGTTAATATTGAAAGACGTATTAAACAAGCGCAAATCCAGGGACCGGCATTGTCCGTGATAGGCAAGGTAAATCGCCTGCGGCCGCTGCTTAACTGGTTTGAAAGGCGTCCTTTATTTGGAGAGCGTGTTGTCGTAACCAGGGCGAGAGAACAAGCCGGAGTTTTGACCGGTCGTCTTAGGACGCTTGGCGCCGAAGTTTATGAGCTCCCCACGATTGAAATCCGGCCTGTTCCGCATACGAAAGAAATCGAACGTCTCCTTCGCGAGCTGAAAAATTTTGATTTTCTCATTTTTACGAGCATAAACGGAGCAAAGCATTTTTGGAATCATTTGGAAAAAATAGGTTTGGATTCCCGCGCACTCGCCGGCGTAGAAATCGTCGCAGTGGGGCCGGGGACATCGCAAGCGCTTTCAGAACGTGGAATTAAGGCAGATTTTGTTCCGCCAACCTTTACCACGGCCCATATTTTGAAAATGCTCAACCGTAAAAATCTGATCGCGGGTAAACAATTCTTGCTTGCTCGTTCCGATATCGCCACAAGGGAACTCGTTTTCGGCTTGATTGAGTCCGGAGCCGCTTTGGTTAAAGATCTCGTGATCTACCGGACTCAACCGAAGCACGTACATTCGAAAATAATTCACGAACTTTTTTCAAACGGCCGGAAGTCCTGCGTTGCTTTCACCAGCGCATCCACCGTAAGAAATTTTGTGCGTGCGCTCCCCGCCCGTAAAATTTCTTTGATCTCACGGAAAAGTCGCGTAATATCTATCGGTCCGGTGACCACTAAAACGGCCAAGGAAGCCGGGCTAAACGTGCTGCGCGAGGCAACCGATCCGACCGTGGACGGCTTAATTAACGCCACCATAGAAGCATGCCGCGGCAAACGTTTTCTAAAGCATAGGCCTGAGCTAGAGCGAATCCCGCTCTATGAGGATTAAAAGTCGATCCATGATTAAAAATCGCATTTTTATCTTTTTGATCATTTCTTTGATGATGACCGGATGTATAGCGCATCCGTTTTCGAAGCGCGCGCCCGATGATGCTTCAAAGAATACGGAAGACGTTGCCGTTATCGAAACGGACCGGGGCGCGATTGTCTTTAAGTTTTATCCGGTCGAAGCGCCCAAAACGGTCGAGAATTTTAAAAAATTGGCCGGCCAAAAGTTTTACGACGGCCTCACGTTTCATCGCGTTGAGAAAACGCCCCGTCCGTTTGTTATTCAAGGTGGTGATCCGAACGGCGATGGCTCCGGCGGGCCGGGTTATACTATTCCCGATGAATTTAATGCCCGGCCGCATTTGGAGGGAACGGTGGCTATGGCCCATACGGAAGCTCCCGGTTCTGCGGGAAGCCAATTTTATATAAGTCTTGGTGACGCTCCGGATTTGGATGGAAAATATACCGTGTTCGGCCAGACGATCGATGGATTTGATGTGATTCACCGGATAGAAAAAGGTGATGTTATGAAGAGCGTTCGAATTGAGAAGCGGGAAGTGCCTTTATGAGTTTTCCCATTTCAAGACCGCGCCGGCTTAGGCGGAACGAAAAAATGAGAAAATTAATTCGCGAGACGCGTCTTTCGCCGGGCCAGCTGATTATGCCGTATTTCGTAAAAGAAGGGCAGGGCGTTAAAGAGCCGATTCAAACCATGCCCGGACAGTTTCGTTTTTCGGTGGACCGGCTGATCCCTGAGCTCGAATCGCTGCAGGACAGCGGCGTTTCGGCGATTATGCTTTTCGGAATTCCGGAATCGAAGGATGAGCGAGGGAGCGCAGCGTACAATCGTAACGGCGTGGTTCAATATGCGCTGCGAGCGATTAAAGACAAATTTCCTGAGATTTTACTTATTGCCGATACTTGCCTATGCGAATACACGAGCCATGGGCATTGCGGCATCGTAAGGCACCGGCGTGATGAAATCGAAATTGATAACGATGCATCGCTTGAACTTCTTGCCAAAACGGCCGTATCGCAGGCCGAAGCCGGAGCGGATATGGTTGCGCCGAGCGATATGATGGACGGCCGAATCGGTGCGATTCGTAACGCTCTTGACCGCACGGAATTTTCACACATTCCCATTATGAGCTATGCGGCAAAGTACGCGTCGGCTTTTTACGGGCCGTTTCGCGATGCGGCCGAATCCCGTCCGCAATTTGGCGACCGCAAGAGTTATCAAATGGATTTCGCCAACAGCCGCGAGGCGCTTAGGGAAATCGCGCTCGATATCGAGGAAGGCGCCGATATTGTCATTGTTAAACCGGCGCTGGCGTATCTGGATATTATTCAAATGGCCCGCGCTCAGTTTGATGTTCCCATCGCAGCGTTTTCGGTAAGCGGAGAATATTCCATGATTCGCGCCGCAGCAAGCAGCGGTTCGGTGAACGAAGAGGATCTTATATGGGAAACGGCCGTGGCCATCCGCCGTTCCGGCGCCGATATTTTAATCACCTACTTTGCGAAAGAAATTGCCCGCAAACTTCAAACGTCCGGTTCGCTAAAGCAGCTAGCTAAGTAATCTCTTTTAACCCGCTTCGCTCGTCATATCTTAACTTATGCTATTAAAAAGACTTAAAGGAATTTCCGTTTCTATCGTCTATTTGCAATTCCCCCCTCATATGCTAGATTTTATCCAGAACCGGCTAAGATATTTTTAGCTGGCTTCCTTATTACTAATGGATTAAACGAGCAACGAATGAGTAACGCTAAGGAGAGCGTTGATGCCGTTTACGTTTTTACGCTCGAACGACCCAAGGGATTTGAAAGAGCCGCACACAGCTAAACCGACCTCTCGTCCTTTCCGCGATTTCAAAGTTTCCTTGATCAAATCTTTAATCGTCTTCTTGACGGGTGTTATTTTTACCTGGCAAATTTGGGGTCTGATCGTCAATCGCCGTCTGCCCACCCTTCAGGAAAGCGTCGAAGAAGTGGCCGAAGCTACCAGTGCCCATCTGCGTGAATTCCTTGACGAACGCGTTGCCCATCTCGATGTTTTTGCTCATGTGTTGGGCTATCGTCCACCGGCCTCTCAGGAAGAATTCAACGCTTCGGCAAGCGATCTCACGGTTGATTTTCCCGAATGGCGTTGGATCCGATATGATGCACCCGATCAAGCGAATCCATGGAGCCAGGCGTTTATGGCGGATGGTTTTTCTGTTCCGTCCGATCTTGAACAGAGCATTCAAAGAATCCAGGCCGACAAGTCGGTTGTGCGGGCCTCGGCCAAAGAAGGTATTCTTATTTACCCCGTACGTTCGGATGAAAAAGAACTTTATTTGGTCAGGGTAGACATTTTACGCGATAAAAGACAAATTGGCGTTTTATGGGGGGTGTTGGACTTAAAGATGCTTTTAACCAGATTTTTTGAAGAAAATAAACCGGATGTTTATCACTATATTTTCAGCATGCAAAAGAAAGATCTCGTCTCGGATCTTAAGGTACACGAAAAAATCGACAAAGTCCGGCCCTATCAGGTGACGAAGACCCTCGTATGGAACGGGTATGTGCTTCGTATCGACCTTTGGCCCCGTCCTCATTATGTGTATTCCCGCGCCATCGATTTAAATATCGATCTGGCCGGTCTTATGATTATTGTCATGGGAGTTCTTTTTTCCACGGCTTCATCTTTTCTTACCTGGAATGTTTCCACCCGAACCCGCATGCTTCAAGTCCTGGTGGAGAAGCGGACGGCGGAATTAATACAGAAGAATGAGCAGCTTAAAACGAAAGGCGAAGAAGTGGAAAATTTTATTTATACGATTTCCCACGATCTCAAATCTCCGATCGTTTCCATCCAGGGTTTTACCAGCATACTCAAAGAAGAGTTTGGGAAGAGTTTGGGCGATACGGGTATGTCCTACATAGACCGTGTGCTCCAGAACACCATGAAAATGCACCATTTGATACAGGATCTTTTGGAGTTATCCCGAATCGGACGTGTGGAAGAGCAAATGGACACGGTGGAAACCGCAAAACTGGTTAATGAAATTGTCGGTGAACACCGGACCGAGATTGACCGCAAGCACCTAAAAGTGGTTGTCCAGACGCAAATGCCCATTGTTTCATTTCCAAAAATACGGATGCATCAGGTTTTTGATAATCTTATTACGAATGCCATTAAATATTCGGACGATAATAAAATACCGGAAATCATCATTGAAACGAACGGGGATAGTACGCAGGATAATTTTTACCATTTTGTCGTCCGCGATAACGGTATCGGTATCGACAAAGAGTATCATGAAAAGATTTTTCAAATTTTCCAACGTGTCCACGTAGACAGAAATATCGAAGGCACCGGTATCGGCTTAAGCATTGTAAAGAAAATTATAGAAAAATACGGCGGGAAAATAGACGTATTTTCAGAATCGGGTAAAGGAAGCAAGTTCGAATTTACGATACCACGGGAGTTGGCCGCATGAGTTTAAAACCCGTCATTTTATTAGTGGAAGATAATCCGGATCACGCCGAGTTCATCCGGCGCGTGCTTAGCGACGATGCCGTTGAGGTTGTCATTCAGCCCGACGGTCAAGCGGCGCTGGAATATTTGCGAGACAGAGGCAACCGCCCTTCGTTAGTAATTCTGGATATCAAGCTCCCCAAAAAAGACGGCTTTGAGGTTTTGGCTATTCTCAGGACCAACGAGCGGTTAAGAGATTTGCCCGTTGTCATGTTAAGTACATCGTTTAATCCCGACGAAATCAGACGCGCTTATCGTCTGGGGGTAAACAGCTTTGTCAGTAAGCCCATCGATTTCTTGGAATTTAATAAGAAAGTAAAGCAAATTAAGGAATTCTGGTTAGGCGTAGCCGAATTACCGTTGCCCGATGAGGCGAGAAGCGCGCCATGAATAGTCCGAACGGCGATACCAAACATATTTTACTGATCGAAGATAATCCGGATCATGCTTTACTCGCCAAAAGATCGCTTGAGCGATCGGGCGAGATGAATGTTTTGGTATCGGATACGGGAAGCGACGGTCTGATGAAACTAAAATCCGAACATTTCGATTTGGTGATCAGCGATTATCAATTGCCGGATATTACCGGGCTTGAATTGCTTCGCCATGCCAAAGACGAACACATCGCAGCGCCTTTCATTATCCTGACGGGGCGCGGAGACGAGCAAACGGCAGTTTCGGCTATGCGCACAGGGGCTTACGATTACGTGATCAAGGACGAAGTCTATTTGCATGTTCTGCCGCGGGCTGCCAAAGAAGCGATGGAGCGGTTTCAAGCCGATAAGTTAAAAATTAAACTCGAGCAGGTTATTTTAGAAAAAAATAAGCAACTGGAGCATGCCAACAGAGAGCTTTTGCAGTTGGATGAACTAAAAACTCAATTTATCGCCTCCGTCACGCATGAATTTCGTACGCCGCTCAATGCCGCTCGTGAAAGCCTAGCTTTGCTTCGGGATGGATTTTTTAACAACGATAAAAAAAAGCAGGATCATATGTTTGAAATTATGATTCGTAATATGGAGCGCCTTGGAAAGCTTATTAACGATCTTCTGGATTTTAGCAAGCTTGAATCGGGCAAGATGAAAATGGAAATGACTCCTTGCGTTATTACGGATATGATAAAAGAGACGGTAGAAACGCTCGGTGATTTGGCCCGTTCACGTAAACTGATGGTTGAAGCCGGAAACAGTAATGTGCCCGAAGTGGTTTGCGACCGGGATCGCATTATTCAGGTTCTAACCAATTTGACGGGCAACGCCATTAAATTTACGCCGCCCGGTGGAAAGATCAAAATTTGGGCCGATGCGGTCTTGGATGGAAAGGTCAAAGTCAGTATACAGGATTCGGGGATAGGTATTGACCCGAAAATGCACATGAAAATTTTCGAGAAGTTTGAGCAAGTTGAGCGCTCCGTTCCGGGATCGGAATTGAAAGGGACTGGACTCGGCCTGTCTATTTGCCGACATATTATTGAGAAACACGAAGGCTCAATCTGGGTAGAAAGTGAAATGAACAGGGGAAGCACGTTTATGTTTACGCTTCCTACAAAAGATAAATATAAAAAGGCAGCGTAAGAAGATGGAAAACGGCTCCATGGGTAAAAAAATCATGTTGGTTGAAGACGATCAAGATCTTGCTGAAGTAGTAATGCTTCGCCTCCGTGAGGCGGGGTTTGACGTAGTGCACTGCGCCGACGGAGAAAACGCTTTAAGAGAAGTTAAGGTTGCGCCGCCCGATCTTTTGAT
>OBEQ012662875.1_pt1 | contig 98131 bp, 76 predicted proteins | sample 1670901 | NCBI WGS metagenome assembly OBEQ01 (sample SAMEA104232315, study PRJEB22302) | groundwater metagenome | biome: forest; feature: aquifer; material: groundwater | place: USA | collected 2011-08-07 | depth 5.4 m | reverse complement strand
TGGCTCCGTAGATGACGCCTCCGGGCCCTTTGATGACCTCGATGCGTTCGATGTCCTCCAGCGGGAAGTCCAGCACGTTGAAGAACAGGCCGCCGATGATGGGGTTGGTGATGGGAACGCCGTCGAGGATCCACGCTTCCGTTTCGTTGAAGACGTTCATGCTTTCGCGTACGCCCTCTTCCGTAATGGAATAGGAGACGTCCCCGAAGAAGGCTCCCGGCGCCAGCTTGAGCACGTCCTGCAGGCGCGTCGCACCGGAGCGCCGGATGTCCTCCTCGTTGATCACGTAAATCGAGGTGGCCACGTCGCGCAGTTTCTGCGTCCGCTTCGAAACGGAGGCGTGGATCCTCGACGGCGTGCCCATCACCAATCCCATCATCGGAGGTCTTTTCTTCAACGTGCTGGACTTCCCCCTGGAGGACATCGAACGCATCGAGGTCATCAAGGGACCCGGAGGCGTCATCTACGGCGCCAATTCCGCCAGCGGCATCATCAGCATTTTCACCAAGCGGGGCGAGGCCGCGGAAGGCCTCCGCGCTTCGATGGCGGGTGGGACGCAGGGTTATCTCGCGCCATACCTGCGTTACGGCATGGAAGCCAAGGACGATCTGTTCCTCACCTTCTGGGGACGCTTCAAAACCCATCAGGGCTACGACCGCAATCCCCTGTTCGCGGGCGACAGCCTGGACGCGCCCTTCAACGGCGGCGGCGAACTCCGGGTGAATAACCATTTCCCCGGGACCGATGACGCTCAGACCGCGTATTCCGGGGGCGTGAAATGGGAGTACCAGCCGTACGACGAATGGAAATGGTCCGGCCAGATCCTGGAAACCAGCGTGACCGACGGGCAATATTCCATCCAGCTTTTCCCCTGGCCCACCTCGGCGCCGACGGTGCCCACTTCCAACCCGAAAAAACCGGACAGCATCTTCGTGAACAAGGAGGAGATGGATCAGACCATCGTGCAGGCCCGCCTGGACGTGGTCCGCGACCGCGACGATTCCTGGTTCGTCAACGCCTATCATTGGCGCAACCGGTACGAGGTGGCGCTCGCAAGCGGCATCCAGATGGGGTACGACATCTCGGAACTGGAGGCGCAACGGAACGCGGCGCTGCGCAACCATCACCTAAGCGCGGGAGCCAACGTGCGCCGGGTGCAATTCGAATTCGCGCGCCTACGGGACCAGGGTTCGGTCTTCATCAGCAATCCGCACAATCTGGTCTACCTGTTCGGGAGCTTTCTGCAGGATGAAATCGGCCTGGGCCGATGCTGGCGGCTGATTGTAGGGGCGAAAGCGGAGACTTGGACCTTGATCAGCGACATCCCCGAAATCTCGCCCAGCGTGCGTCTCACCTACAAACCGAACGAGGACATGACCTTCTGGGGCGCGGTATCGCGCAGCATCACCACCCCCAATTACGCACAATCGGACATCGAGGTCCGGCAAGCCCAGATCCCGCCCGACTGGTACCTGCGCCAGGTGGTCCCCGGATACGTGCCCAACTCCCGCTCCGCCGGCCATTTCGTCGCCCTGGTGCCGGGAAACGAGGTCGCTCCCGTTGAGTACTACTCCCTGGAGGCGGGCCAACGCGGATCCGTCGCCCAGAATTTCCAGTGGGACGTCAGCACCTTCTACAGCTGGGTCAACGGCATGATCGGCGCCACGCCTTTCGACTCCAGCCTCCAGACCCTGATCCCTTCCAAGGCGCACCCCCCCGACAGTATCGTGCCGATATACGAAACCAACCTGTCGGATTACCAGAGTTACGGCGGGGAGGCCATCCTTCGCTACGTACCCACGGAATTCCTGCGCCTGGAAGTCTCCTATTCCCTCTTCTACATCCACAATTGGGTGGGCCGGCCCATTCCCGGGGACACCGCGGGACGCACCTTCCAGGCTGCCACGGACGAATTGCAGCGCACCCCCAACCATGTGGGCCGGGCCAAGATTTTCTGCGATCTCCCTTTTGGAATCGGCCTCAACGTGAACGGAACCCTGTCCTCGCCGTTCTCGCGCGGCGAGGCCTTCAACTATTATGAGCAGCTGCCCCAGTCCCAGACCCGGGTACATGATCAATCCATCATAGCGGATCCCGCGGCGACGCAATTTCAACTGGATTTCTCGGTGCAGAAGCGGCTTTACCGGGATCGCCTCTCCCTGACGGTTTGGGGGCGGAATGTGCTTGCGGATCCCTTTGTAGAGAATTATAACCAGTTCGGATGGGTGAGTTTCCCCCATCAGACCCAGCGCACCTTCGGGGGCGGCCTGGTTTACCAATTCTAGGCAGGATGCGGAAAATGACGGGTAGGAACCGGCCTGACTCAAGATGCCCTTGCACAATGGGCTCCGCCTCCCCTATGATGAAGGTGTAATGGAATTTACCGACCTCGCACCAATGGTAACGGGACATGCCGCCTACTGATTCCCTGGCAGGCGTGTTGGCCGATCTGTCCGCGTCCTTCGAGGGATGCGTGGTGTGGGCCGTGCGCGCGATCCTGGAATCGGACGTGAACGTGAAGGCCCCCTTCGAGGCGATCTGCGCCGTTCCGGAAGGCTCCTCCCTATACTGCATCCTGCCCACGGCCAGCACCCGGTATTATGCGCAACTGGTGGTGGGCCTGGAGGAGAGCGAAATCGAAACGCTTTTTCCGGGCGAGATGGATCCCCGGGTCCGCAAGGACGCCATCGGCGAAATGGCCAATGTTATTTCCGGCCTGTTCGTGGCGGATGATCAGTTCATCGCCCGCTTCGGATATCTCAGGCCTTCCACCCCGTTCTTCAGCGAAGGCGCTTTCACCGCCCGCAAGGACTGGGGCCTCAAGGGCCGCGTGGAAGCCAACGGCAAACAGATGATCCTGCATTTTTCCATCCGCGAACTGGGGGATGCCCCCGCGCCCACTGAGAAATCCGCCGGCGAAGACGCCTCGAAACGCGAAGGGAGGCCGGACTGAAGTCCGGCGCCAAGCCCATGTCCAAACGGATTGTCATTGTCGACGACTCGCTGTTCCTGATCAAGCAGCTCACCGCCTTCATGGAAGTCGCCATGGGATTTACCGTGGTGGGAACGGGTTCGGACGGCAACCAGGCCGTGGCCCTGTATCGGCAGCACAAGCCCGATCTGATCACCCTCGACATCACCATGCCCAACAAGGACGGCATGGAGGCGCTGGCGGAGATCCTGGAAGAGTTCCCGGACGCGAACATCATGATGATCTCGGCCATTCGCGGCCAGGAGATGACCAAGTGCATCAAGACCGGCGCCCGCGCCTACATGGAAAAGCCCCTGCTGTTCAACGATGATCAGTTCGTGCGCGACTTCAAGGCCTCCCTGGCCGAAGTCTTCGACGCCTGACCTTTCAAGCTTGAACTTCGACGCCCAAAAGCCTGAATAGGTATCTCCCCGAAATCCCTTCCCCGAAAAACCTTTCAGGCTTCCGCGAAGGACCCGCCGTCCGCGAAGGTGCCCGGCACCCGCAGGATGATGCGCGTGCCCCGGCCCGCATCCGAAGCCACGGAAACCCCGCCGCCTATGCTTTTGGCCCAGAACGCCACCGCGTCCATGCCCACGCCCATGCCGGAAATCTCCGTCGACTGATCCCGGGACGACAGCCCGGGCAGGAAGATCAATTCCTGCTTCGCATTCACATCCATCGCGGCCAGCGCCTCCGGTTTCACCAGACCCTTGGCCAGGGCCTTGGCCCCGAGCACATCCACGTCGATACCGGCGCCGTCGTCGGAAACCGTGATCTCCCAGCCCTCTTCGCGCGCGTCAAGCCGGAGTTGGATTTGGCCGGCGCCGGGTTTGCCGTGCAGGATCCGGGTGGCTTCCATTTCGATGCCGTGATCGGCCGCGTTGCGCAGCAGATGGACCAGGGGTTCGTCCAGGGCAGCGAAGAGCGACGGGGAAACTTCCAGGCCTTCCGGCAGGGCGCGGAACTCCAGCTTCTTTCCCAGGCGCTCGCCCACGCGCTGCACCATGGACCCGTATTTGTCCGCCAGCTTTTCGATCTTCACCGCGTCGATGGAGCGGCAGGCCTGCAGCAGGCGCGCCAACACTTCCGGCGCCTCGCCCGAAGCCGCCGCGACCGCCGCCGCCAAAGGGCCCTTGCGCAAGGCCGCGCCCAGGGATCGCAACTCGCGCACGCGCGGCTCAGGCACCGCCACCGTAGGCTCGCCATCGGTGCCGGACAGGCTCTTGACCAAGGCGCGGATTTCCTTCACCGCGCCGCGCATCTTGTCCAGATACCGGGCCATGATCGCCCATTCGTCCGAGACCGGAGGATGATTGGGGCGGCGCAGGTCTTCCAACGCCTCTTCGGCTTCGCGCGCCAGGCGCGACAGGGCTTCGAAGCCATAGGTCGCGGAGGTGCCCTTGAGGGTATGCAATTCGCGCGACATGGCCGCGGCCGATTCCGCCAGCACCGGTGCCGCCGCGGAAGGGGCGCCGTGCACGCCCGCTTCCAGGGCACGCAGACGCGTTTCCACATCGACGAGGAAATCGGGGATGAAGGCCGAGTACCGCACGATGCCGAGGATGGCCTTGACCTCGTTGTCGTGGCGCTCCTTCTCCTCTTTGATCATGCGCTCTACGCGCCGCGCGTCGGTCACGTCCTGCACCAGGATCATCACCTTGTTGAACTTCTTTTCGCGGTCGAACATCTTCTGGTAGCCCACCAGGATGATGCGTTCGCCGGCTCCGCCGTCGGGGAGGCGCAACTCCCGCACCGGACACAGCCGCACCAGCTTCTCCCATCGCAGCGTCGTATGGCGCTTCCGCACCATATCCAGCCAGTCCATCCAGTCCGCCGTCTGCGCCGCGTCCAGGTGGAACAGTTCCGCCAATGTGCTCTTGGCCGCGTCGTCCACGTCCAGGATCAGGTTGGTGGAGAGGGCGTAGTCGGGATTGATCGCGCCGTCCAGGTTCACGGTGAAAAGGCCCTGCTCGATGTTGTCCAGGATGTCCTTGATCTCCTGGATCTTCTCGGCGACCATGTCTTCCAAGCGTTCCGTGTATTCCTTCACGGTGCGCCGCATGGAATCGAAGTCCGCGGCCAAAAGGCCTATCTCGTCGTCCCCGGTCACGGTCACGGGCCGCGAGTAATCCCCGCGGGCGATGGCGTTGGCGGCCGATTGCAGTGCTTCGATGGGCCGCGTGATGAGGATCGCCTGCCGCCGGGCCGCGAAGTAGGCGATGCCCGCGGCCAGGCCGCCCATGCAGACCAGCGCGGCGATGGTGCGCGCCAGGGCCTCCCGGGAGGCGCGCGAGGCCGCGGACAGCATAGCGTCCATGCGCGCCGTGGTCAGGCCGTAGCGGATCACCCCCAGGACCTTGGCTTCCGCCCTGACCGGCGCGGCGAACTCGATGATGTCCGAGCCCGCAGTGGCCAGGCGACGGTGCATCAGACCCGTCGCGCGGGAGGCCCACAAGCTGGAGCTGTCCTCCAGGGCGCCGGGCGCGGCGATGGCCCCGTCCGGATGCGTCGAATCCGCGTTGACCCAGGGCTGGCGCTTGTCGTCCATGAAGACGCCGTAGACCACGTCCTCGTCGTCCCGCACGGTGGAGGCCACCAGGCCGGCCACGGAAGTGAAAGCGTTGTCGGCCACCATCCCTTGCAGGGCCTGGCTGTTGTTGGTAACCAGGATGTTACCCTTGGCGATCAGGGATTCGCGGATGGAACGGAAGGTTTCGGCCTTTTGGCGCGCCGCCAGGGAGGCGTTGATGATGATGACCGCGGCGAGGAAGCCTGCCAGGGTCAGGGCCAGCAGGGCCACGGAACCGACGATGAGCTTCTGCTTGATGGAACGGATCGGCCGTACGTTTTCCGCGCTCATTTGATCACCTTGTCGACTTCGATCAGAGCCGATTCCTTGACGTGGGCGCTCTTGCGGGCCTGCTCCAGGTTCAACACCTTGTAGACGGCCAGGGGCTGCTCCACCTTGGGAGGACCGTCCATCTCCCACTCCTCCTCCTTGAGGCGCAGGATCATGCCCGCGGTCTGGACGCCCAGGCCATAATGGTCGGGAAGGATGGCGAAGGTCCCGAAACGGGAACGCAGGGTCACGAAATTCTCCACGCCCACCAGCACAGGACGATGGAACCGCTCCAGCGCCGGCAGCCAGCCGCCGCCGATGATGTCCTGGGTGAGGAAGAAATTGTCGTTGAGGATCCACAAGGCATCCACCTTGTCCCGTTCCCGCAGGCGCCGCACCCCGGTGCGCACCGCGCGGGCCACGTCCATGCGGTCTTCCGCCACCTCGAACGGCACCAGTTCGAGGTTCTCCAACTTGCACCACTTGGCGCTCTCGCGCACGAAGTCCGCCATCGAGGGGCGCATGATCACGCCCACCTTGTGCACGGGTTCGGCCACCAGGGAGCGCAGGTTCACCAGGATGGTTACGCCCGGCACTTCATAGAAGATGCCCGTGGCGCGTTTCAGCTTGCTGATGGCCTTGTCCACGCGGATGGCCATCAGGGAGATGCTGGGCGGGAAAGGCACACTGTCCTTCCATTGCTTCTGCACGTCCCCATACATCCGGATGGCGTCGTTGTCCATCAACACCAGCGCCTTGGGGCGCGATTGCGCGATAGCGGCGTAAAGCTGCTCCGCCGTGGCGATGGTTGCCGGGGCCTTTCCGGATGGCTTCGCCGCGGCCGTGTCCGAGTTCAGGATCCGTTCGTCGCAAATGAAGTCCGCGCCCAGTTCATGCTCCAGACCGTTCACGGTCTCCTGGAAGTTCACTCCGTCCGCCCGCACGATCAGGATCCGGTCCACCGTGCGCGCCAATGGCCCGTCCGCCGCCCGGGCGATCGCGCACGTGCACAGCCCCCCGTACAGCAAAAAGGCCAGCACCATCCGCATCATTTCCATGCGTCAACTCCCAACAGGGCCAGCGTCCCCGCGTCCAAGGCCTTCAAGGCCGAGAGGATTTCCTGTTCGTCGCCCGGCGAAACCGCCGAACCCACGGCGCCGCCATTGGCAGGCGCGGCCAGCATGCCCGCGGCCACCAGGCCCACCTTGCCTTTTTCCAATTTCGCTTCCACCAGATGCGCCTGCGATTTCTTCTGGAACTCCCGCACGTTCGCCTCCGACACCAGCACCGCCGCCACGGATTGGAAGATCAACAGCGGCAGAAGATCTTCGACCTTGGTTACGCGATTGAGATGCGGCGCGCCGGAAACCAGCCCCTCCACGAAGCCGTCCATCTCCTTGCGATCGAGCATGCCCACCACGCCTATGGCGGCCGCGGAAACCTTGGCCACGTCGAAAGGCTTATCGATGGAGAGCAGCACGAAGTCTTCCGTCGCGGAGCCGTTACGAGTCCCTTGCATGCGGGGCAGATACTCCGGGAATTGCTTGAGCACGGCGTTCTGCGCCAGGATAGCCTGGGGATGTTCCCGGACCACCAGGGCCTGCAAATCCGTCAGGCGGCCGAAGACGGTGATTTCCAGGCCCGGGCACTTTTTGGAAAGCGCCTCCTGGATGGCCAAAGGACGCGCCAAGGACGGATAAAAAACGAAAACCTTGGCGCCCGCAAGAGCGTCTCCCCAGAAAGCCAAAAGAAGCCAAACCGCGATCCGCCTAAGCATGTGAGGCTGATCCCGGTTTAACGCCGAATTCGCAATGCATCCGGCTCGATTATAGCACGCCCCGAAGGGCCGATTCATGGTATAATGGCTATCGGATTGAACCCGTAATACAGTTTGCCGCCATACTTTGGCCTGCTTTGGCTGTGAGAGACCCTATTTTTATATTGCACTCGGATGAATAAGAAGAATATTGCCTTGCTTGGGGCCACCGGCTCGATTGGAATGGCCTCCCTCAAGGTTTTCCGCCAGCATCCGGACCGCTTCCGGCTGGTAGCGGTGGCCGCCGGCCGCCAATGGGACAAACTCCTTCCCGTCATAGAGGAATTCAAGGTCGCAAAGGTGTGCCTGTGGGACTCCGCAGCCGCGGCCGAGATGCGCAAGCATACCAAAGCGACCGTGCTGGAAGGCATGGACGGCCTGCTGGAACTGGTTTCCCTGAAAGAAGTCGACTATGTCCTCAACGGCCTGGTCGGCGCCATCGGCTGCCGGCCCACCTTGGAAGCCATCGCCCACGGCAAGCACGTGGGCCTGGCCAACAAGGAAACCATGGTCATGGCAGGGGAAATCATCAACGAGGCCCTCCGCAAGAACCCTTCCAGTCAACTCATCCCCATCGACTCCGAACACTCCGCCATCTTCCAATGCCTGGCGGGCCGGCCCGTAAGCGAGGTCGAGCAGATTCAATTGACCGCTTCCGGCGGCCCCTTCCGGGAACGCTCCAAGGCGGACTTCGCGACCATCCGCAAGGCCGACGCCCTGAAGCACCCCACCTGGGTCATGGGCGAGAAAATCACCATCGACTCCGCGACCCTGATGAACAAGGGCCTGGAGGTGATCGAAGCGCATTACCTCTTCAACGTGGCCATGGAGGACATCAAGGTCGTCGTCCACCCGAGTTCCATCATCCATTCCTTCGTGCAATTCCGCGACGGCTCCCTGATGGCGCAGCTCGGCTGCCCGGACATGCAATTGCCCATCCAATACGCCCTCACCTTCCCCGAACGCTGGCCCCTGAACGTCGAGCGCCTGGACATGGCCAAGATCGCCAAGCTGGAATTCTTCCCGCCGGACTTCGACAAGTTTCCATGCCTGGGCCTGGCCTACTGCGCCGGCAACCTCGGCGGCACCGCCCCGGCCATCCTCAATGCCGCCAATGAGGCCGCCGTCGCGCGCTTCCTGGAGCAGACCCTGGCCTTCACGGACATCCCCCGCATCATCACCGCGGTATTGGACGAAGCCGTCATCAAGCAAAGCCCCGATCTCGACGACGTGATCGAAGCGGACGCCTGGGCCCGAAAGGCCGCGGTCCGCATCATGTCCGAAGCGCCCGGGGCCGTCAAACACACGGCCATCAGTCCCGAAAAGACGGGAAAACGGTAGGGCTCACGCCGCGCCAAAAGCGGGGTAACCCGACGGAAAGGTTTTCATCATGCATCTCACAGGTTACTGGTCCCTCATCTATCAAGTCCCCGTCGGCCTCGTCGGCCTGAGCCTGATGGTGTTCATCCACGAGCTGGGCCATTTCTCCGTGGCCAAGTGGGTGGGCGTCAAAGTGCACACCTTCTCCATCGGCTTCGGCAAGAAGCTGATCAAGTTCAAGCGCGGCGACACCGAGTACGCCCTCTCCGCCATCCCCTTCGGCGGCTACGTGGCCATGGCCGGGGAAAGCCCCGAAGACGGCGGCTACGGCAACTCGGACGAGTTCCGCAACAAATCCATCCCGGCCCGCCTGGGGATCGCCGTCGCGGGCCCTCTCGCCAACCTCATCTTCGCCTTCGTCATCCTCTTCGGCCTTTATCTCTCGGGCGTGCAGGAAGCCAAGACCAACATGGTGGTGGGTGAAGTGGAAGAAGGCTCCGCGGGCTTCAAGGCCGGCGTCCTCCCCGGCGACGAAGTGCTCAAGCTGAACGGCAAGCCCGTCGAGGATTGGGAGAAGTTCATGCAGGACGTGGCCATGGAAGGCGGCCACGGCGTGCCCTTGCTCATCCGCCGCGCGGGCAAGGACACGTCCCTCAACCTGGTCTCGGAAATCAACCCTAAGTTCGGCATCGCCTTCTCCGGCATCAACGGCGAATTCGAGGTCATGATCGACAAGGTCCACCCCGGCCGTCCCGCCGAAGCCGCGGGCTTCAAGGCCCAGGACAAGATCCTCACCGTCGACGGCATTCGCATCCCCTCGGCCACGGCCCTGATCGAAATGGTCAACGGGTCCAAGGGCCAGCCCATCACCATCGCCGTGCTCCGCAACGGCGAGAAGCAGGACATCACGGTCACGCCCTTGATGGACAAGGACGTGAAGCGCTTCGTGATCGGCATCCAGCCCGGCGTCATCATGCCCACCGTCCTGGTCAAACGCAACGCCGGCGAAGCCTTCAAGAAGAGCCTGTCCAAGAACTTCGAGAACGGCACCATGGTCTTCCGCACCATGACCGGCATCGCCACCGGCAAGATCAAGATGAAGGCCCTATCCGGCCCCATCGGCATCGTCCAGATGATTGCCGGCAGCCTGCGCCAGAGCCTCCAGAAATTCCTGGTGTTCATGGCCCTGCTCAACACCAACCTGGCCGTGCTGAACATCCTGCCGCTCGCCATCACCGACGGCGGCGTGGTGATGTTCCTGTTGCTGGAGGCCGTGCGGAAGAAGCCCCTCAGCATCAATACGCAACTCTTGATCAACAAGGTGGGCTTCAGCTTCTTCCTCTTACTCTTTCTCTTCGTAACCTTCCAAGACATCATCCGGATTCCTTGGTTCTTGAACTGAGTCTGACGGGGCCTGCGCGCGGCTGCGGGCCCTGGTGGGCGGGGTCGCTTCGCCCAATGGCTAATCTGATACATTGAGTCAACCGGCCTTCCTTGGGCCGGTTCTTTGTTTCTGCCGCGTTCGCTCGCGCAATAGCCGGTCTCGGCTTATGCGGCCCTTAGGAAAAGCGCTCGCGATCGCCCCTGCGTCAGTCCTGCCAAAGGGCTGCGCTCCCATGCCCACCAGGGCCCGCAGCCGCGCGCAGACCCAATCCGCATCCCAGAACCGCGGAATCCTCCTTGGACGGTAAAGAGTCGTCGAAAAAAGACAAAAGCCAAACACCCTTCTCAACGACCCCTGGTTCTCAACGACCCCTGCCGCGCGCCGCCGAAGGCGGCCACCGCGCCGTTATCGACTCCCGACTATCTCAATCGACCCACGCATTCCCAGGTTCGACAGAACCCTCTTCCCCACTGAACCAAAATCACCCCACGAGACCAACACCTCGCGAGACTCGCAGACCCGACACGAGCCCACGCGACCCACTCCCCTGACACGGGCCGAAGTGACCCACCCCTGCGCCCGCACCGCCCCGACGCATCATCGGGTTGACTTCCACCCCATCGATATGCGCCCCAGCGACTCATCGTATTTCGGGCCCCGAAGCCCCGACCCAACCTAGTGAACGCCCTCTAGGCCGACCGGGTTGGGCGTGGCGCGGACGTGCGACTGGCCGGGCGCCCGGATGGGGGGTCCGGGCCGGGTCAGGCGGTGTGGAATGAGCGGGGTTTTCGGCGGACCGCGAGCGAGCGCTCTTCCTAAGGCCAACAGAAGCCGAGACCGGCTAATGCGCGAGTGAGCGAAGCAGACCCACAGCATCTCCCAGCCGAAAGACCATCAACCCACCGAATCGCCGCGAATCCCGCGGAGCCGTCCGGCCCGGGCCCCCCAACCGGGCGCCCGGCCAGGCCCCCTTCAGCCCCACTCCCAAACAGGATTCCTATATTTGCGCCCATGAAAGTATTGATCATCGGCAATGGCGGAAGAGAACATGCAATAGGCCGGAAATTGGCCGCATCGCCAAAAAAGCCCACCCTCCTCTTCGCACCGGGAAACCCCGGCATGGAAGACCTGGGCTCCTGCTTCTCCGTCGCCCCGGACGATTTCCGCGGCCTGCTCACCTTGGCCCAGGCGCAGAAGGTCGACCTCACCATCGTCGGTCCCGAGCAACCCCTGGTGGGCGGCATTGTGGATCTCTTCGAAGCCAACGGGCTCAAGGTCTTCGGTCCGGATCGCGCGGCCGCGGCTTTGGAAGGCAGCAAGGCCTTCGCCAAGGATTTCATGGGACGGCATGGGATTCCCACCGCCGGATACCGCACCTTCCGCGCGTTGGAACCGGCTAAGGCTCATCTCCGCGAAGTGGGCGCGCCCATCGTCATCAAGGCCAGCGGCCTCGCAGGCGGCAAAGGTGCCGTGGTCTGCATGACCATGACGGAGGCGGAAAGCGCTTTGCAGTCCATGCTCGGACCCAAGGCCATGTTCGGCTTGGCGGGATCGGAAGTGGTCATGGAGGAGTTCATGGAGGGCGAAGAAGCCTCCGTGTTCGCCTTGACCGACGGGGAAGCTTTCGTGGTGCTGCCCACCGCTCAGGATCACAAGCGCATCGGCGACGGGGACACCGGTCCCAATACGGGAGGCATGGGCGCCTATTCGCCCGCGCCCCTGATGACGCCGGAACTGCTGGAAGAGACTTCACGCACCATCATCGCCCCCACCCTGGAAGGCATGCGCCGCGAAGGCATCCCTTATAAAGGCATACTTTACGTAGGCATCATGGTCACGGCCAAGGGTCCCAAGGTGGTCGAGTACAATTGCCGCCTCGGGGATCCGGAAACCCAGGTGGTCCTGCCCATCCTGCAGGAGGATTTCCTGGATCTGATCCTGGCCTCCCTCGACGGACGGCTCGGGAAGATGACGGTCGCGCCGCCCAAGGAATGGGCCGCCGTCGTGGTCCTGGCTTCCAAAGGTTATCCTGGATCCTATGAAACCGGAATGCCCATCACCGGACTTGAAGCGGTGCAGGTCCTACCGCATTCGCATGCCATCCATGCGGGCACCAAACGCATGCAAGGCAACCTGGCCACCGCCGGAGGCCGGGTTCTGGGCATGGTGGGACAGGGCCCTACCCTGGCCGAAGCGATCAAGGCCGCTTATGCCGGAGTCTCCCGGGTCCAATTCCCAGGCGCGCAATTTCGTTCCGATATCGCCAAAAAAGGCCTCGCCAGATTGGTAACTTAGCTGGCATGCGCCTTCCCGTCTCTCCCTCCATCGCCAGGCTCGGCGCGTTGCTCCTTTGCCTGGCCCTGATGGAGGGAGACGCAGCCGCCGCGGCGGTAGCGACCCGGATTGCCCCTTTGTCCGAGGCCGGTACAGCAAGGCCCGACTCCACTGCAAAGGTCGCGGCACCGGCCGCCAAACTCAAAGACGCGACGTCCAAAACCAAGACAGCCAAATCCGGCCCCTCCAAATCCACGGCTGCAAAAACCGGGGCTCCGGCTTCGTCCTCCAAAGAAGCCAAGGCCGCCAAGCCAACGGTCAAACCCACCGTCGAGACCTCCCCCAACCCAGCCTCGAACGCTTCTGGTCAAGGTCCCGCGCCCGCTGCTTCGACCTCCGCCAAAGCCGCATCATCGGTCCAGACTTCAGCGGCCGCGGCGGCGCCGGCTTCCGTTTCCATCCCAATCGATACCCTCCGGCCGGCTCTGCGTACCCTGGGGCAAAAAGCTCTGAAAGTACCGGAAAAATTGCTGTTTGACGTGATTTGGGGGGGCTGGAGCTTCCGCTGGGTCACCGCTGGACAGGCCACGCTGGAATTGCTGCCCACCGATTCGCCGGATGAATGGAAGATCCGATCCCTGGCCTGGGTCAACGGGTTCTTTCAAACCTTCTATCCCGTCCATGACACGGTCACTTCGGTCATCGACTCCCGGGGCATCTACCCCTTGCGGTTCGACAAGCATCTCCACGAAGGCTCCTACCACGCCGCCATATCGGCCCGATACGATCAGGTTTTGCATATTCTCAAAACCCAGGACACCACCTTAAGCATCGAACCCTTCACCCATGACGTCCTCTCGGCCTTTTATTTCATCCGCACCCAGAAGATCGAGGTCGGGGATACCCTGGATTTGGCCGCGGTTTCCGGCAAAAAGAAGTACAACCTGAGGGTCCTTTGCCATGGCCGGGAAACCATCGAGGTACCGGCCGGCACGTTCAAGACCCTGGTCGTGGAGCCCGTCCTTAAAGGGGATGGGCTGTTCCAGGCCAAGGGGAAACTGACCATCTGGGTGACGGACGACGAGATGCATACGCCCGTGAAGATGCAAAGCAAAATACCGGTGGGTTCAATCAAGGCGGAGCTGGTCTCTAAATCCTGACCGGATAAGACCCTGACAAACCGGGCTTTCGGGTGGAAATCGATCCTTATTATTGCGTAATCTGATTATATTCTTGAAACTCTATTGCTTCGATTCTTCCAACCAAGGAGACCCATGTGATGACCGAGCACCTGGACGATACGCAAGACGACAAATACCCCGACACCGGCACCGTTCCTTCCGAAAGCATCCAGGACGATGAAATGGAAGGTGGCGGGCAAGCTCCCGCAGCCACGGCGGAAAAAGACGAGGACGATCTGTGGGATTTGGACGATGACGCCCAAGACTCCCAGACCTCCTCCACTTCCGGCGACATGATCCCGGAAACCACCGCTGCCGCTTCGACGAAGAAAACCGCAGCGAAGAAGCCGGCCCCCAAGGCGAAGGCAAAGCCGGCGGCGAAAGCCGCCGCAAAACCCGCAGCCAAAACGGCCGCGAAAAAAGCCCCCGCCAAGGCCAAGCCCGTTGCAACCAAGAAGGCCGCCGCGAAAGCCAAGCCTGCGAAGAAAGCCGCCGCCAAGCCCGCGACAAAGAAAAAAGCCGCGCCCGCCAAAGGCAAGGCCAAGAAAGCCGTCGCCAAAGCCAAGCCGGCCAAAAAAGCCCCGGCGAAAGCCAAGGCCGGCAAAGCCAAGGCCAAGCCCGCCAAAAAAGGCAAAGGCAAGCAGAAGTAACCCACCGGTTACGTTACCTGTCCGATACGCGCCCCTCCGGTCTTTGGCCGGAGGGGCCGTTTTTTTACCGCGGTTTACCGCACGACTTTCACCCCGTCCGCGCGCCAGCTTCCTTCCTACGTATCACCGAGGTTACCCATGAGGGGCCGGAAACAGGCGCGGGAAGAAAAGCGGCGGAGGCTGCGGACGTCTCGGCAGAGTCCGTTGGTCAGCCCCGGAGGGCCGCCTCCGCCGCTTGCATCGACCGTGGACGGGACCGCGCGGGCTTGCCGCAGCACCCGGGACGGGCCGTCAGGACGGGGAGCGGCTGCTCCGGTCCGGCACGGATGGTCCTTCAATTATGGGGATGGGATCGGGAAATGTCCGGGACCGAACTCTTCCCGGGCCGGAGGGAATTTGAAGGCGGGAGCAAGTTCTCAAACCCGAGGCGGTCGGAAATTACGTTTTGGGATATCCGAGCTTCAAGAACCTGAGGGACCTTGGGAGGCTTGGGGCGGTTAGCGGAAGAGGCGGAACCGCAGGGTCTTTTCGCCCGGCGCCAGATTGATGACGGTGTCGATGGGCGGAAAGCTGCGATGGGTGATCTGCAGCTTGTGCCTGCCGGGGGGCAACTCCTTGTCCTTGACCGGGGTGGTGCCCATGAAACGACCGTCCACGATCACTTCCGCGAAGGGCGGGGCCGACGTGACAGTGAGGATGGCCTTGGTGGACGGGGCCTTTTCCGGCGGCTTGTCCGTGGGGTTGGCCACGAATTTGTCGCCCGCATCATTATCCGGTTCCGGGGTCGGGTTGGGATTGGGAGTCGGGGTTGGGTTGGGATTCGGCTTGGGCGGCTTGTAAGGTTTGGGAACCGGATTCTGGCTCAGGCCGCTGTTGTCTACGGCGGCGGAAACGATCACATCGGCCATGCCTGACTTCGACGCGTCTTGCAGGGAGATGGCGCGGATGCGGGTCTGGCCGGGTTTCTGCCCCCAGACTTCGCCGTCCTGAACCGAAGCCACCGAGGGGTCGTCGCTTTCCCAGCGGACATTCGCGGATGCTTCCGGCGGCTGGACTTCCACGATGAACTTGCGCTTCTGGCCCGCCAGCAATTCCATGGAACCGGGTTGCAAGGCGACATTGGCCACGTCCGTACTCTTAGGTACTTCCTTTTTGACCGAGGCCTGATCCGTTTTCGCGGAACCGCCGCCGGTGCCCATGACGAAGAATACCGCCGCGCCCAAAAGGCCCACCGCCACGATGCCGCCGACCACCCACATCAGGATGTTCTTCTTGCCGCCGCCCGGATGGGTGCCGTTGAAGTCGTACTCTTCGCCGTTGCCGGTGCCGGCCTGCCAGGTTCCCGGACGAACCCCGGAACTGGCGCCGGATCCCGTGCGGATGCCGGTGCCCGGACGGATGCCCGTTCCCGGCCGCACGCCCGTACCGGGGCGGATACCCGTGCCCGGCTTGGCGTTGGACCCGGGCTTCTTTTCCATTTTCATGCCGGGCTTCAAAGGGGCTTTTCCCCCGCCATGCATTTCATCGGGACCCGGGGCCGGGGTCAAATCCACCATGGTTTGGCTGCCGCCGGATTGGCCGGTCTTGTCCAGGAATTCCTTGGTGGCCTCGGTCAGATCCAGCAGGCCCCTCTGGTTCAGGTAGCCGCGCAATTGCAGGGACAGCCAACGGGCGCCCTTGCCGCGGTTTTCGGGCTCCTTGGACAACAGGGTGTCAACCAGGCCGACCAGGAAGGGATCCGGATCCGGAATCAGGGAATCGATGGGCGCATGGGGCAGATCGCAGATATGCCGCATAATGGTCGGGATGTTCGGTCCCGAGAAAGGCTTGCGGCCCGTGAGGCAGTAATAGAACACCGCCCCCAGGGAGAACATATCGGTCAGGTGGGAGGGCTTTTTGCCTTCGACCTGTTCCGGGGACATGAAATTCGGGGAACCCAGGATGCTGCCCGTCTGGGTCATGTTCTGTTCGCTGATATGGGCGATGCCGAAATCCGCGATCTTGAGCACGCCTTCGGACTTGAACATCATGTTTTCGGGTTTGATGTCCCGATGCACCACGCCGAACTTCTCGGCCGTGATCAAGCCGTCCACGGCCTGGCAGATGATGGCGGCGCATACGGCGGGATCCATGGGCTGGCCGCCGAGCAGATTCAGGACGAACTGGAGGTTGGGCCCGTCGATGTATTCCATCACCAGGTACTGGGCGTCATCTTCCAGGCCGTAGTCGAAGATCTCGACGATGTTGGGATTGCGAAGGCTCGCCGCGGTTTTGGCTTCGATGGTAAAACGGTCGAGAAGGCTGGCGTTGCTGGAAAGGTGGGAATGGATGACCTTGATGGCCACCATGCGGTTGAGGGCTGGATCTTCGGCCAGATACACGGTCGCCATGGCGCCCTGGCCCAGCTTGGTCAGTGCGTTATAGCGGCCGAATTTGAGCGGGGCTGCGCCCTTTCCAGGTCTAGACATCGGGAGCGCCGTCCGAGGTAACACGATTCCGTTACGGAACTGATGTTTGGGAACGGCCCTTTCCGTTTCAAATTTAAAAAAGAGTGCGGGTTTTCCGGGCCGGTTCCTCGCGGAAGAACAGGCTTTTTTTAACTTTTAGGCCCTGTAGAGTGCCGTAAAACCCCACGGAGAACCGCCATGATTTCCAATTCCCCCCGCGCCATCCTCGAAAAACTGAACAAGTATACGAAGAGCCTGCTCGAAGGGGCCGTGGGCTCCGCCGTGAACCGTTCCCATTACGAAATCACCTACAGCCATCTGCTCGGGCAGGCACTGGAGGAAGGCAAGGGCGATCTCTCCTACATCCTCGCGTACTTCAAAATCAACGAAGGTCTGTTCAAGACCGCCTTGCAGCAGGAACTCAAGGAACTGCGCATGGGTAACACCGGGCGTCCGGTCTTCTCCCCCACCTTCATGAACCTGCTCGAAGCGGCTTGGGCCGAGTCATCCCTGAATCTGGGACAGGCGTCCATCCGTTCCGCCGGCATGGTGTTGGCGCTGAAGAAAATGTCCGGGTCCATTTCCCACGGCCTGGCGGATCAGCTGGCCATGATCAACACGGAAACCCTGTTGACCAAGTTCGCCGAAATCACGGCCCACTCCAAGGAAACCGAAGAGGCGCCCGAAGGCGCCCGCGGCGAGGACGGCGCTCCCGCCGACGGCTCCAACCTCCAACGCTTCACCGTCAACTTCACCGAGCAGGCGCGCAAGGGCAAGGTCGATCCCATCTTCGGCCGCGATAACGAAATCCGCATGGTCATCGACATCCTGTCCCGCCGCCGCAAGAACAACCCCATCATGGTGGGCGAAGCGGGCGTGGGCAAGACGGCCGTGATCGAAGGCCTCGCCTTGCGCATCGCGCAAGGGCAGGTGCCGGACATCCTCAAGAACGTGGAAATCCGCGGGCTGGACATGGGCTTGATGGCCGCCGGCGCGGGCGTGCGCGGCGAATTCGAGAACCGCCTTAAGGGCGTCATCAAGGAAGTCAAAGCCTCCACCACCCCGGTGATCCTGTTCATCGACGAAACCCACACCATCATCGGCGCGGGCGGCGAAGCCGGCCAGAACGACGCGGCCAACCTGCTGAAGCCGGAGATGGCCCGCGGCGAACTCAAAATCATGGGCGCCACCACCCTCACCGAGTTCCGCAAATACTTCGAAAAGGATCCGGCCATGGCCCGCCGCTTCCAGATGGTCAAGGTCGAGGAACCCGATCCCGAAACCGCCGCCATCATGCTCCGCGGCCTGCGCGTCAACTACGAAAAGTTCCACGGCGTGAAGATCACGTACGAAGGCATCAAGGCCGCCTGCGATCTGTCGCACAAATACATCGCCGGCCGCCAGCTGCCGGACAAGGCCGTGGATCTGCTCGACACCGCCGCCGCGCGCGTGAAGATGGGCCTCACCGCCAAGCCCCCGGTGCTGGTCAACCTGGACCAGGCCATCGAGAACACCAAGATCGAGATCGCCACCCTGGAAAAGGACGACAACTCCGGCTCGCTCCCCGATCGCGAAGTGCTCGCCAAGGCCAGGGTCCGCTTGGAGAACGTCACCGCCGAAGCCAAGGCGGTCGAAGAGAAGTGGACCAAGGAACTGGGGATGGTGAAGGAAATCATCGCCCTGCAGGACAAGCTGATCGCCGCCAAGCCGGGCGAGACCAAGCCGGCCAAGGATGCGAAGCCGGATCCCAAGGCCGTGCCCGTGGTCCCCCTCACCGCCGAACAGGAAGCCGCCCTGCGCGAGGAACTCGACGCCAAGTGGAAGGCGCTGGAAGAATTCCAGGGCGACGAAGGCATGGTGCATGCCCATGTTTCTCCCGAAGTCATCGCCCAGATCATCGGCGAATGGACCGGCATTCCCGTGGGCAACATGCTCAAGAACGAAGCCCAGTCCCTGCTGGACCTGGAGATGACCATCAACAGCCGCGTGGTCGGCCAGGAGATGGGCGTGGCCGAAATGGCCTCCACCCTGCGCGGCGCCAAACTGGGCCTCGGCAATCCCGAAGCGCCCATGGGCGTCTTCCTCGTCACCGGCCCCTCGGGCGTGGGCAAGACCGAGGTCGCGCGCGCGATTTCGGACATCCTCTTCGGCGGCGAGAAGTTCGTGGTCACCATCAACATGAGCGAATACCAGGACAGCATGTCCGTGACCCAGCTCAAGGGCGCCAGCGCCGGCTATGTCGGCTACGGCGACGGCGGCGTGCTCACCGAAGGCGTGCGCAAGCGGCCTTACACCGTGGTGATCCTCGATGAGGTCGAGAAGGCCCATAAGGACGTGCTCAATATGTTCTACCAGGTGTTCGACAAGGGCATGCTGCGGGACGGCGAAGGCCGGGACATCAACTTCCGCAACACCGTCATCATCATGACCAGCAATTTAGCCCTGGACACCATCACCGCCATGCACGCCATGGGCCAGGCCAAGACCCTGGACGAATACCGCGAAGCCATTTTGGGCGAACTGACCGCCCACTTCGCCCCGGCCCTGTTGGCGCGCTGCAAGACGGTCCCGTTCCTGCCCCTGGATGCGGAAGTGCTCAAGCGCATCGTCATGCTCAAGCTGATGAAGCTGGGCAAGCGCCTCATGGAAAAGCACAAGCTGGCCTTCGCCGTGGCGCCGGAAGTGGTCCGCGACATCGTCATGCTCTGCACCACCAGCCAGAGCGGCGCGCGCAACATCGATACCATCATCGACCAGAAACTGATGCCGATCATTTCCGGCCAGTTGTTGATGCACATGGCCGATGAAAAGGTGTTCACCCACTTGTTCCTGGCCACGGACCCCAAGGCCGGATTCGTGTGCAGCTTCTCCGTGGGGGAATTCCAGATGCCGGAACGGACCGAGGATGGCGATCTGACGGGTGCGGCGGAAACGGCGGAAAGCGAAGAATCCGGAGAAGACACCCTGGCGCTGGAACGCACCAAGGCCGGAGCCGTCGAAGAAGCCGGCTGAACGGCGCTTTAATCCAATGTCAACATCGGTGCTTGTTTCAGTCCGACCGGCAGGGCGCCGGGCCGCCGGACGGCGGATCTTTCCCCCGTCCGGCCTGTGACCGCCATCACATCCCCGGACGCCGGTTTTGGCTTTCTTTGTTAGTGTAGAGGTTTTTTCCGGCACCTGGTGCCCTTGAAACGATTTTCTTCCCGAGGGAAACCATGGCTTCAGCGGACACATCGATTTTCTCCCTCCAGATCGGCGCCTTCCCCCTGGACACCTTCCGGGTCATCGACTTCGTAGGCCGGGAAGCGCTTTCCGAATGCTACACCTTCACCATCCGCGCGGTAGCGTTCGACGTCGAATTGAAGTTCGACGACGGCATCGGAGTGGCCGCCGCGCTTTTCGTGGGCGGAGCGGAATTCGACATCAAGCATTACGGCATCATCACCAGCTTCACCCAGATTCCCGACAGCGACGGGACGGTGGCGCTCAACTTCACCTACGAGTTCATCCTCGAGCCGCGCATCAAGATCGCGTCCTACATGGTGCAGAGCCGCATCTTCCAGAACAAGACGGTGCTGGAAATCGCCGAGGACGTCCTGGACGATTATTTCACGAAGGATACGGATTTCAAGATCGACGCCGCCTACGAGGTGAAGGGCCAAAGCTATTCCAAGCGCGAGTTCACCGTCCAGTACAACGAATCGGATCTGGATTTCGTCCAGCGCCTGCTCGAAGAGGAAGGCCTCTGCTATTTCTTCAACCATGAGGGCGACCGCGAGGTGATGACCATCACCAATAAAAAAGATGCGATCAAACCCATTCCGAACTCGCCCAAGCTGCCTTTCCATCCGGAGACCGGCCTGCATTTCGAAACGGGCGAATACGTCGACTCCATGCTGAAGAGCCTCAAGTTCGTCACGGGGCGCTCCACCATGAAGGACTACAACTACCGCACGCCCGACACCAAGGTGATGGGCCATTTCGAGATGGAAGGGCCGGGCGAGTACTACCATTTCGGCGATCACGTGAAGACCACGGACGAAGCCACGCGCCTGGCGCAAATCCGCACGGAGATGTTCTCCTGCGAGCGGGAAATCTACCGCGGCACCGGCATCGCCCGCTCCATGCGGCCGGGCTACCGCTTCACCCTGGAGGATGCGGGCGCGGAAGGCTACAACGGCGACTACCTGCTTACGCGCGTCACCCACCACGGCGATATCGTCCAGGCCAATGACGACGGAACCGTCGAACAGATCAATAAGCCCATCCCGCACTATACCAACAGTTTCGAAGCCATTCCCGCCCTCACGCAATTCCGCCCCCAATTGGTGACGCTCAAGCCCAAGGCCCCGGGCATCCTCACCGCCAAGGTCGACGGGCAGAAAGGATCGTACGCCTACCTGGACGAAGAAGGCCGCTACCGCATGAAGATGTTCTTCGACCGCACCGAGGAGAAGGACGGCAAGGCCAGCAAAGCCATCCGCCTGGCCCAGCCCTACGCGGGCGCGGGCTACGGCATGCACTTTCCCCTGCATACGGATACGGAAATCGCCGTGGGCTTCGTGGACGGGGATCTGGACCGGCCCATCGGCCTGGGCGCCATCCCCAATCCGGGCAAGGGCACGCCGGTCAAGGCGGGCAACAAGCATCAGAACATGATGAAGTCCCATTCCGGGCACAGCTTCACCATGGACGACAAGGAAGGCAAGACCGGTATCCATCTCGCCTCCACGGGCAAGCACACTATCTCCATGAACGACGCCGCCGACGCCAAGGGCATCTCCATGGGAACGACCGACGGCTTCGCGATGGGACTGGACGATACCGGCAAGAAGGCGACCATGTCCACGCCGGGCGGACACTCGCTTACGCTTACGGACGAAGGCAAAGCCATCCACATCAACTCCACCGGCAAACTGCACATCGATCTGGATGATACGGCCAAGTCCATCACCATGGCGGACGGAGGGGGCGCCAACCACGTGGTCGTGGACGCGGCCGGGAAGAACGTGAACATCGCCGCCGTCACCAACGTCGTGATCAAAGGGGACGCGAGCATCAGCCTCACCTCGGGGAAAAGCTCGATCACGCTCGCCAGCGATGGGACCATCACCATCTCCGGGGTCAAGGTCAACATCACCGGATCCGACGCGGTCACCATCGGACCCAAATCCGTGAGCATCACCGGTTCCGACAAGGTGGCGCTCACCTCCTCCAAGGAGGCCGGCATGACCGTGGCCAGCAGCACCGTTACCTGCAAGCCGGACGGGGTCTCGACCTCGGGAGCCAAGGTGAGCGCTTCGGCCGTGGGCATCCACGAAATCGGCGGCGCCCTCATCAAGATCGGCTGAGGCCACCGTGAAGAAGCTATTCGAAACCGTAACATCCCGGATACGCGGGTTCGTCGCGCAGCGGGACGCCCTGGCCCTGGCCATCCGTTCACCTTCGCACGAGAGCGCCTACATCCTGAAGATCATCCAGGGCGAGGACGAGACCGATACGGCCAATCTGTATTGGAGCTACGCCGAGCCGTTCACCCACGCCGGAGCCCGCGCCTACGTGGACGCCATCGTCGCGCACTTCAACGAGAAGCTCGAGGCGGTCATCAGGCTACAGGAAAAGGAAGCCAAGGAGAAGGAGACCAAGGAGCAGGGGGTTGGGAACGATCCCGGCGGCGGCAAGCCTTGGCCGGGATTGCCCCCGGAGGTCAAGGATGCCAAGTCCGCCCCCGCCGATCGCCTGCGGGCCCTGATGATCTTCTCCCGCACCTTGCTTCCGAAACTGGAAGGCCATGCCGTGGTGTGGACATTCTTCCCCATGGAAGTGACCGCACCGGTGGAATACGCCGCCTTGTTCGAATCCCTGCTCAAGCATGAAATGCCCTATCCCTGGTGCCACCACCTGCGCGTCATCATCCGGGACGAGCCGCACCAGTACGCGCTCAAGGGCCTGCCCAAAACGGTGGGACGCACGCTGGAATACCAGCCCGATCTGAGCGTGGCCGCGATGGAAAAGAGCTTGGAGGAAGAGACCGCCGATCCGGATCTCCCGCTCGCGGAACGCTGCCAGAACACGCTCATCCTGGCCAACATGGATTTTTCCCACCGGCGCTACGCCCAGGCGCTGGAGAAGTACAACGTCATTCTCAAGTATTACCTGGGAACGGGCAACCCGGTGATGACCGCGCTGACCTTGAACGGCATGGGCGAAGCCTATGACCGGATGGAGAAGCCCAAGGAGGCCAAGGCGCATTTCGAAGCCGCCTTGAACCCGGCCATCAAGGCCCAGTCCAATCCGGTACTGCTCAACATTTCGCTTAACCTCGGCAACCTGATGGTCAAACACAAGGTCTGGTCGGAGGCGGAGATCTATTACGATAGCGCCGCCACCTTCGCCAAGGCGCTGCTCATCCCGCAGACCCGGATCGAATCCCTGAACAACCAGGGCCTGTGCCAATACAGGTTGGGCCGCCCCAAAGAGGCCTTGGACACCTGGGACTCCGCCGCCATGCTCGCCAAGGGGATGGAAGAAAAGGATCTCCATAAAAAGGTGTTGGCCAACAAGCAGATGCTTTTCCGCGAGACCGGCCATCCGGAACGGGAAAAGGCCGTGGCCCGGGAAATGCAGGCGATAGGATGAGTTTCCTGGACAGCCTGGACAGCGCGGTGGGGAGCGCCACGGGCGTGCGCGGGCGGGTGGCCTTGTCCGCGACCCTGGCTCCGATCACATCGGGCGTCATCGACCCCATTGAAGCGGCCTTTAAGCCCAAAGATCCCTCCGCGCCGCCCGCGCCGTTCAACCCTGCCCGCACCGTGCAGAAGGTGGCCGGCGCCGCCCTCGCCCTCGTCAATGCGCCGCTGGAAATGATGAACAACGGTTTCGCCATGGCCACCAACAGCATCGCGGCCATGTTCCCCACCTTGCCCGCCGCCACCATCGGCTCCCTCTACGTGGCTCCGCCCCACGGCCACATGCATCCGCCCAGCTTCACGCCGCCGGCCACCCCGGCGCCGTTGCCGCTTCCCAGCCTGGGACCGATCATGCTCGGGACATGCATCAAGGTTCTCATCGGCGGGATGCCCGCCGCGCGGGCCGGTGACATCGGCATGGCCATCACCTGCGTGGGCATCTGCCCCGCGTTCGAAGTCTTCATGGGCTCATCCAAGGTGTTCATCGGCGGCATGCGCGCCGCGCGCATGACCGATATGGCCAAGGCCTGCACGCCTTCCATCGCCGGAGCCGCGCGCGGCCTCGCCGCGGGGATGGCCGCCGCCGGACAAATCACGGCGCTCGCGGGCGTGGTGGCCGACTCCATCGATGCGGGCGGACCGGATCCCGCCGTCGCCGCCGCCTCCGGCCTGGCCGCCGCCATGGGCGCGGCCCAGCTGGCCCTGGACGCCGCCACCATGGCCATCACCGCCGCCATGGGCGTGGACATGGCCGTGCCGCCCTCCTTCGGCATGGTCACGGTGGGTATGCCCAACGTGCAGATCGGCGGCTTCCCGATGATCAACTTCCCCAATCCCGCGCACCTGTTGTTCGACAAGATCAAGGCCATGCGGGCCAAGAAACAGGCCGCCAAGGATGCGGATGCCGAGGCGGGTTGCAAAACCTGCCCGGCCTGAACGGATGACCATGGACTGCCTTTCCAATCCCGCATCCGATCCGCGCCTGGTCGGCGATCCGATCAACGTCATCACCGGCGCCAACACCGATCGCGTCCTCGACTTCACCCTGGAAGCGCCGCTCAAGCTGGAATGGTTCCGCTATTACAATAGCGGCCTCAACCGGAAGCGCCGCACCATGGGCCTGGGCCATGGCCACGAATTCGACCGCTGGCTGCTGTTCGACGTGGACGGGATGCGCTATCTGGCCGCGGACGGGACGGAAACGGGATTCCCCTTCCTGGAAACCGATGGAGCCAGGCACTTGGCCAACGGCCTGATCCTGGAGCGTGTCGAAAAGACCCTGTTCCGCGTCAAGGAAGGCCGGAAGCCCGTCGGGGAATTCCGCTTCAACTTCTTCGACAAACCCGTTCCCGTCAGCCGCGTGTTCCTCGGCAACCATGCCATCCAATTCAAATACGGCAACGGCTCCCGCCTGGAATCCGTGATCGACAGCCTCAACCGTTGGATCGAGATCAAGTACGACGAGGCCGCGCGCACCCAATTGATGTTCCTGCACGAGGTCCAGGGCAAACCGCCCCGCCCGCTGATGGGATACAAGTTCGACGCGGCAGGCAACCTGACCGAAGGCGTCGACCCCTACCGCAACGCCTTCTCCTACAAGTACGATGCGGAAAACCGCATGACCGCCAAGACCGACCGGCGCGGCTATACCTTCACCTTCGAATACGACAAGGCCGGCCGCTGCGTTCGCTCCGCGGGCCAGGACGGCGTCGAGGAGGTAAAGCTCAGGTACGCGGCGCAAGAGGGTATCACGGAAGTGACCCACGGGAACGGCGGCAAGTGGACCTATTTCTTCGACGAAAGCAGAATCCTCACCCAGATCATCGATCCCTACGGCGGCGTCAAGCTCTTCACGACCGATGAGCGGGGCAAGACCGTGGAGGAGACCGATCCCAATGGGAATGTCTCCCAGGTCGTCTATGACGAAGCGGGCAATCCTGTGGGAAAGGTGACTCCCTTCGGCAAGTTCGCCCCCAACGGCGCGGAGACGCCCAATCCATTGGCGCATCGCGTTCCCGCGTCTCCCCTGCAATACGAGCTGGGAGACCTGCTGCACGGGGAATTCATCGAGACGCCGACCTGGAAAAGCGAAGTCCTGGAAGTCATCCCGCCCATCCTGCAGCGGCATTTCCAGATCGTGCCCAGACCGATGCCGGAACCCGGAGAGGATCGCGCCGAGGCCGACGCCAAGGCCCTCGCGTCCATCCGGCCGCCCAAACCGGTGAAGGATATCTTCGGACTCGTCACCAAAGAGACGTCGTCGAAAGGCTCTCCCAAGGCCTGGGCCTACGACAAGAACGGCAACGTGGCCGCCTTCCGGGATCGGGATCGATCCGTGTTCAAATACGAATACGAGTCCTGGAACCACCTGACCAAGACGGTTGATCCGATCAACCGGGAAACCCGCTGCGCCTACAACGAGGGCGAAAAGTTAACGCAAGTGGTCGGGCCCGGCGGGGCCAAGAGCGAATACGAATACGACCTCAAGGATCGACTGGTCAAGGTTAAGCGCCATGGCTTGCTGAAGGACGAGTACCTGTACGATTCCGCCGATAATCTGGTGGAGAAGCGCGCCGGTGACGGCACCATCCTCCTCAAGATGGAAATCGGCAAGGGCAACCAGATCCAATCCCGCAGCCTGGCCTCGGGCGACAACCATGTCTTCAAGTATGATGAACAGGGCCGCTACGCGGAAGCCGCCACCCTCAAGTCCAAAACCACCTTCGCCTACGATGAAATGGGCGGCCGGACGGAAACTCTGCGCGATGGCCGCGGCGTCCGCCACTCCTATAAGCACGGTGAGTTGGCCGAAACCGAAATCCTGGAAAACGTGTCCATCAAATACCTCCGCAAAGACGCTGGAACCCTCGTGATCCGCTTGCCCGGCGGCAAGGACATCCAGATCAAGCTGCTCGGCAACGGCATGGTCCTGAAGCAATTCCCCAACAGCAGCCGCGAATGGGTCCAGTTCGATCGCGATGGACGCGCCCTGTCCAAAGTGGCCTCGGGACCGGAACGTTACGGCCAGGAATGGGTGCGCCGCTACGCCTATTCCGACGAAGGCGATTTGCTGGAAGAGATGGACACGCAGTTCGGCGTGACTGGCTACCGCTACGACGCCGCCCATCGCCTGGCTGCGGAGACCCGCCCGGACGGCCAGGAAGCCGCCTACCTCCACGATGCCGGCGACAACCTGATCGAGCAGCCGGGCCTGTTCGGCGTGTCCCTGCTGGAAGGCAACCGCCTGGGCTCGGCCAACGGGGACCGCTTCGAATACGACATCCGCAACCACATGTCCGTCCGCAAAGGCGTCTCCGGCGAAACCGCCTACGGATACGACTCGCGTGGCTTCCTGAACAAGGTCGCGCGCAACGGCGACGACTCCTGGTCCGCGGAATACGATCCCCTGGGCCGCCGCACCCGCAAAACCCATCTCGGCAATTCGTGGGAATACTTCTGGGACGGCGACCGCCTGATGGCGGAAATCGATCCCAAGGGCAAGCTCCGCGTCTACGTCTATCCGGACACCTTCTCCCTGACCCCCGTGGCCCTCCTGGATTACGAGAACGCCCAGGCCGCGCCGGACAAGTGCCGCATGTACTTCGTTTTCTCCAACCACCTGGGCGCCCCGACTCTGATCGAGGACGAGAAAGGCGAACCCGTCTGGGCCGCGCGCATAGAGGCCTATGGGAACGCCATCGTGGCCATCGGCCAGAACTTCCATATGCCTCTGCGTTTTCCGGGGCATTATTTCGATGCGGAGACGGGGCTGCATTACAACCGGTTCCGGTATTACAGCCCGGAGTTGGGTCGGTATCTGCAGTCGGATCCGGAGGGGATCTCGGGCGGGTTGAACCTGTATGCGTATGCGGAGGGGAATCCATTAAGATGGGTGGATGTGCGGGGATTGAAATGCCCGAATCATCCGGACGAAGACGATCCGGACTGCCAGGATTGCAAAGATGCGGAAAAAGCCGCGAAGATAGCCAAGATGAGAGAAATGCAGGCCGCAAGAGCGGAGCGCAATCGGCAGGCAGAACGCGAAAGACTGGTCCGGGAAGCGGATGCCAAGGGCCACATCAACAAACTCGATCCAGACGATCAAGCCTTCCTCAATGCGGATCCCCGAAATAAGCTTCTGGCCGTTGACCCGGCGAACGGCAAATACAAACCTGATGAAGCGAGAACCGCATTGGCTGCGGAAAAGGATCCGGATATCGGGGAAATGAAACGAGGGATCAGCGAATCCGGAGATGAAACCGGGGGAGACTACGTAGACAGTAAAGGCAGGGAATGGGATGCGAAACGGGCCGATCATGGACCGGAAAATATCGCGAATGTCGCAAATGGCGGAGAAAACGTGTTGGTCGACTGCAGCAGAATGACAACCACTGAACAAGCCGCGCTGGAAAGCGATGTGGCAAGCAAGCTGAACCAGGGTGGGAACACCGGCCTAGTTAAGTTTGTCAGATACTAGGGGTGGATGATGCAACAAGCTGATCTGGAAAAAATCATATCCGACCATGAAAAATGGTTTAAAGATCACGCCGTAGGCGCCAAACTCATCTTGAAGGATGGGGTTTTTGCAGAGGTTTCATTCAAAGGAAGAATCCTGCATCAATCCGAATTCACGCAGGTTAAGTTTCAGAAATGCGACTTCACAGGCACGCAAATGTACAGGTTGAAAATGGAATCCTGCACATTCGAAGAGTGCTTGCTGGACCAAGCGGAGCTGGATGATTCCGTAATCAATGGCCTTACGATTACCGGAACTTCGATGGAAAAATCTTCTTTTGACGGATGCATCGTGAAATCAATGGAGTGCAGGAAAAACTCGATTAAATCCAGTACGTGGATCAAATCAGCCCTCACGGACATGATCATGGAAGACTGCGATTTATCCTCGTCCTCTTTCAGAAGAGCTTACTTGAAAGGATGCAAGTTGAGCCGATGCACTCTCACCGAGTGTGACCTGATCAGGTCGAAAATAGTGGATTCGGAATTCGTGAATGTGAACGTTTCGAAATCACTTTTTGACGAATCATCCCTGGATGGTTTCAAGTTCCATGGCTTGGAGGGAATGCCAGCCTCTCAAAAAGCGACGGAATTTAAGCGGATTTTTTATAGCGATCCAACTAGTGGGGCGCTGCATCCCAAAGCGAAGCCTTGGACGTAGGGAATCCGGGATATTCCGGATAAAACGCCTAGGCCAAGGTGATGAATGACTGGATTCGAAAAACTCGATTCCATACTTGTCCTTGATCTGTATGGGGACCCCTGGAACGATGATGCTTGCATCCTCGCGATCTGAACCGCACCATGCCCATTTTATAACCGGGAATCGAATCCCTCTACTCCTCGTTTCTTATAGCCTGCCATCCCGCTCGCCTTATTCCATTGAACCCGTGCCCACCGCCTTGGAAGCTTTTTCCGACTTTCTCGAAATCGATCACCACCCGGACGGCTGGGCCGACGATGCCGTTCTTCCAGCCAATACATTGGCGACCAAACTTTCCCTTTTCGTTTGGGCAACGCTTTTCGATACCTGGCACTTGCACAAACCAGGTAGGCAGGAACGCCTGGCGGATGCCATCGATGAGTCTCCGGCGGAACATGCCGTTCCCCTGTTGCGACGCATGTCGATCGGGGATTGACTACCTTTCTTCCGAAAAGGAGCCCCGCATGGCCCGACCCTTCGTCCTGTTCCAGATCGGCATCGCCGCCATCGCCGCGCCCGCGGCCCTCCTGCTTTGGTTCGCCTTCGTCCGCCAGGTGCCTGAACAATCCGGCATGGGAACCATCCGGGCCAAGACCTTTCTCGATGCCCATACGATTACGCGCTATCCTTCGAACGCCTTTCGGCAAAGCTGGACCCCGATGCAAATCCGCATAAACGAAGCTTACGTCTTCGACATCAGCCTGGAGGGGGCCGGCAACGCATTCTTCGCGCTCGACACCCTCGGCAGCAAAGCCTATGAAGTGGGCCAGAAAATTCCCGTCCGGTATGAAGTGCGCGGGCTGGGACCTTTGTGGAAGAAGATCCGCATCAAGGGCATCGGGCCGCAGTGATATGAAGCTTCCCAGCGTCCGGAAAAACCTCATCCAATACATCGGGGCGTTTTTCCTCGTCTTCGGGGTGGGCTATTTGCTTTTCCTGTTCATCGACACGCAAAGACTGCCGCCCCTGGAGACGGAAACCGTCATCGTGAGCCGTGCTTATCGGCCGCTTTCCCACGGAACCTATACGACGAAAGTGGGGAACTCCTTCCAGACCTTTCCCCTTATTATACCCGAAGCCTGGGTTATCACGGTTTCCATCGGGGGTGAGCCGGCCAGCGGCGAGGTGCCGCAAGATGAGTATAAGGCCCTGAAGGAAGGGGATTCGGTCCATGTGGTCTATACGCAAAAACGGATCCGGAGATCCTTGGCGGTCCAGGAGATCTACAAGCTGAATCCGTGAACCGGGTCACGGCGTTACGGCTCAAGCGGGTCCGGCTCTACTGACAAGGCGGGTTCAGATCCAAACCCGCAACCGGAAAAAGGTTTGGGTCAATCCACCGAGGTCGGACTAGATCCAGTTTTTCAACCGGGGAAAAGCCTTCTTCAATCCCGCCGCGGCGCGCGTATCATCCCTCATCATGGTGAAATCCTGGAAGTCGAATCCCGGTCCCACCGAGCAGCCCACCAAGGTATAGTCCCCCAAACTTTCCGCCGCCTGCCAATCCTTGCGCGGGATCACATACGCCTGCACCGAACCCTTGGCCGAGGGACCCAGGACCACGGACTTCCGCAGCTTCAAATCCGCGTCGACATGCAGGATCCGCAAGGGCGCGCCCCCGTACCAATGCCAAGCCTCGTCTGAGAGCACGCGGTGGAACACGCTTTTCTGCCCGCGCGCCAACAGGAAGTAGATGGTGGTCAGGGCGGATCGATCGCCTCGGGCGGTTTTCACCGTTTCCCCGGCGCGATGGATTTCCCGGTAATAACCGCCTTCGGGATGGGGCTTGAGCCGGAGGCGGCGGATGAGGGCGCGGGCCGGGAGCGAAAGCTTCGGAATCGTCGCGATCGTCGCAATCGCAGTCATCTCAGTAGAAACCGTAAGGATCGGGTTTGATCGTGTAGGTCTTCCAGCCGGAGGCGTTGACGAACAGGTCCTTGGCGTCGAATCCGGTTGCGGTCTTGTTGCGCATGAGGAAATCGGACTTGGGCTGCCGGGCGGCCGGAATGCTTTGCATCGGGTAGGCCTGGAATTGCGCCTTGGTCATGTGGCAGCTTTCCACGGATTCGCCGCCGGCGGTCTGGGTGACGCTCAGAACCGAATCCCCCATTACGGAATAGACGCCCGCATGCCGGGTCACCTGGCACAGGTTGGTCGGCTGGCCGAGGGCATATCCGTACTCGACGAACTCCCAGCGGTGATCGGCCTGGACCACGAAGTACTGATCATAGTGATAGGAATCATCCGCATCGCTGAGGATAAAAAAGTCACCGTGGGTCAATTCCGGGCCGGTGCCCCCGGCGGGGCCCGTTCCGGAATCGCAGCCCGTCAATATTACCAGTGTGATAAGCGTGAAAAGGAGGGAAAAGACGGAAACGGCCAAGGCAGTTCGGATTCTGGAAATCATGGAGCCCTTCCTGAGCGGAATGTTTGAAATGCGCTATTGGAAAGCTAGCAAAAGCCTAGGACTGGAGCTCCAAGGTCGCCGATTCCCACTCATGTGAGCCCGGTCACCGCGGGGCCGGTTGGGGAAATCTATTATTATTGCCAATGCTCCCGGTCGCCCCAAAGGGCGTATCCGGGAGGGGAAATCCTAGCCCGAAAGGGAACCATGCCCTCCTCAACCAGCCTGAATTTCAGCCTAAAGATCGGTTCCCTGCCCCCGGACAAGTTCCGCGTGCTGGAGTTCACCCTGAACGAAGCCCTCTCCGAGTGCTTCCACCTGCAAATCGAGGCCGCCAGCGAGGACGGCAACGTGGCCTATGCCGACATGATCGGCAAGGAAGCCATCTTGCGGGTGGAAGGGAAGGACTTTCCCATCACCCATTACGGCATCGTCACGGAGTTCAACCAATACCCGGACGGCAGCGAGAACTTCGGGCACGAGAGCTACCTGTACGACATTGTGATCGAGCCCCGCTTCCGCTTGCTGGCTTACAACACCCAGAACCGGGTGTTCCTGAAGAAGAAGCTGAAGGAGATTGTGGAAGAGGTCTTCAAGGCCAACAACCTCCAGGCCAGCCATTATGAATACCTGGCCAAGGGCACGCCGCGCGAACGCGAGTACACGGTGCAATACAACGAGACCGATCTCGACTTCATCTGCCGCCTGCTGGAAGACGAAGGCATCAGCTTCCATTTCGACCACACCGGCGATCACGACAAGCTGATACTCTCGGACAGCCTGGACGCGGTGAAGCCCGTGCCGCAAACCCCGGCGGTGGAACTGCTCGGGGCCGCGGGACTCTCCCATCTGGCCAAGGAAGGCGACGCCCCGGACCACGTCTCCAGTATGCGCCGCACCCAACGCATGGTGACGGGCACGGTGACCATCAAGGATTACAACGATCGTACGCCCAGCGTGAACGTGATCGGCAAGGCTTCCAAGCCCGGCGGCCAGGGCGAGGCCTACCAATACGGCCCCCAGGCGCTGAACACCAGCGAGGCCGAGTCCATCGCCAACCTGCGGGCGGAAATGCACGCGTGCGCCAAGGTCCAGTTGGAAGGCGAAGGCATCTGTCGGGCCTTCCGCGCCGGCATGCGCTTCGAGCTGAAGGACGGTGGCCAAAGCCATTTCGCCGGCAAGTACACCTTGGTGCGCGTGATCCACCACGGCGATCAGCGCGAAGGCTTCGAAGGCGACAAGGAACAGATCATCTATTCCAACACTTTCCAGTGCATGCCCGCGGATACCATTTTCCGCCCCACCCTGCACACGCCCAAGCCCCGCATCCACGGCATCCTGTCCGCCAAGGTCGATGGCGTGGACGGCAAATACGCCTACCTGGACGACGACGGGCGCTACCACGCCAAGCTCCCCTTCGATCTCACCGATCGCAAGGACGGCCAGGCCAGCCTGCCCATCCGCATGAACCAGCCCTATGGCGGCCCCAACTACGGCATGCATTTCCCCGTCCATAACGGCAATGAGATCGTGCTCGGCTTCGAGGACGGCGATCCGGATCGCCCCGTGGCCCTGGGCACCGTGCCCAACCCCAGCAACGGCACGCCCGTCAACAAGCGCAATCCCTCGGAGAGCATCATCCGCACCGCCTCCGGCCACCAGATCAAGCTGGACGACAAGGACGGCAAGACCGTCATCGAGATCATCACCAAGGGCAAGCACGTCATCACCCTGGACGATGATCCGGACAAGCAGGAAGTCCACATCAAGACCACGGACGGCAACGAACTGGTCTTCGACGACAAGCATAAGAACATCCGCATGTGCACGCCCGCGGGCGCGCATATCCTCAAGATGGACTACGACAAGAAGGTCTTCTTCGTGGAGACCAAGTATGGCCACAAGCTGGTCATGGACGACGAGGCCAAGGCCATCGCCATGCTGACCAAGGACGGCCATACCCTGCAGCTCAACGACGACAAGAAGCTGATCTCCCTGCAGGACGGCAAAGGCAAGCACGTGATCCAGATCGACGTGGGCGGGGACCTGGTGTCCATCACCACCGCAGGGGACATGGAGCTGACGGCCAAGGGCAAGCTCGCCATCGAAGCCAAGGAAATCACCATGGAGTCCAAGGGCGGGGACATCAACATCAAGTCCAAGGCGGACATCACCGCCGAAGGCATGAACATCAACATCAACGGCAAGCAGAAGATCGCCATCGAGGCCAAGATGGACGCCAGCATGATGGGCCTCAATTTGAAGCTCGAAGGCAAGGTCAACGTGGACAGCAAGGCGGGCGTGCAGAACAAGATGACGGGAGTGATGACCAACGTGGAATCCAAGGCCATCAATACCGTCAAGGGCGCCATGGTGATGGTCAATTGATGGACTGGCTTACCAATTTCATGCCCGGCAATGCGCCGGACGGAGCGCCCATCCTTTCCGTGCTGGGCAAAAAAACCTTCAAGTTCGAGAACGGCAAGACCGCGGTCGAGGATACGGAAGAGCAGATCCCGTTCTTGGAGGCCGATGAATATTGGGGCCAAGGCAATCCCCAGACCGACGCGATGAAACTGGAAAGCGATCTGATCGCCTACAAGCCCATGACCGACGTGGTCCTGATCGCCCTGGCCCATGCGCCCAAGGGCATTCCCGTCCCGCAACTGGACGTGGGCGTGCAGGTGGGCACGGCCCGCAAGATCTTCCGCGTGTTCGGCGACCGCAAGGTGATTGTCACCGGCACCGGCATCAACTTCAGCCCGCCGGCCCCGTTCGACCGCATGCCCCTGGAATACTCCCTGGCCTACGGCGGCAAGGACGACAAGAGCGACGACGGCATCCCCTACGTCTACCCGCGCAATCCCGTGGGCAAGGGCTTCGTGGTCAAGAACAACGCCAAGGCCTTGCAGAACATGCTGCTCCCCAACATCGAGGATCCCCAGCGCCTGCTCACGCCCCAGAACCTGGTGGTGGGCAGCTATGATCGCTGGAAGCTGTATCCGGAACCCATGGGCATCGGCTACACGAGCAAGAATTTTTATCCACGCTATACCTTGGCCGGCCTCCCGCCGGACCATCAGGCCAGCGCGGAGATGGAGCGCCAGCGCTCCCTGCAGAAGATGCCCACCGTCGGCACCGGCGGCCACGCCTCCTCGCCCCCGCCACCCACGCCCATCCTCAATCTGCAGTTCTTCAACGGCGCCTCGCAAGGGCTCGCCTTCCCGTATCTGATGGGAAATGAAACCGTCAAGCTGGCCCATCTCGACAAGGAGCACCCGCAATTTTCCTTCAACCTGCCGGGCGTGCGGCCGCGCGCGTGGCTGGACGTGGGCCAGGGCGCGGAAGAGATGCGCATGGCCCTGCACACCGTGGTCATCTACAAGGAAACCAACCAGGTCACCTTGGTCTGGAGAGGATCTTCCTATTACGGCGGACTGGAAGAGATGAAGAAGTTCACCGCCCTCGACTATTGGGTCAAGGGCTGAAGGGGAAGCGGACATGGGCAAGCCTGCGCTACGCATAGGGGATCTCACCGCCCATGGCGGCACGGTCACCGTGGGCAAACCCACGGTATTGATCGGCAAGATGCCGGCCTCCACCTTGGGCGACATGCACGTGTGCCCGATGCTCACCGGCCCGGTCCCCCACGTGGGCGGCCCCGCCATCCTGGGCAGCACCGGCGTGTTCCTCAGCAAGATGCCCGGCGCCCGCGTCTCGGACGCGCACGTGTGCGTGGGCCCGCCCTCCATGGGCGCCATGGGTTGTATGACCGTGCTGCTCGGCGAGGCCGGCAGCGGCGGCGATGCGGGCAATGCGGCCACGGCAGCGGCCGCGGCGGCAGCCTCCAAGAAGGGCCCCAAGGCCCTCAAGCCCTTCGAAGTCTCCGATCCCCCCGAGCCCCGCACGGAAACCCATTGGCTTGAGGTCGAAGTCACCGACACCGCGGGGTTACCCCTGCCCGGCGTCCGCTACAAGCTGACGGACCCGGACGGCAAGGACGCCGTGGGCTCCACGTCCCCGGAAGGCCGCATCCGCCACGATGGTTACACCTCCGCCGGCTCCTTCAAGGTGGAATTCCCCTCCGTCGCCAACGTCAAGTGGCCCTCCGCCAAGTGCAAGCCGAACGAAGCCCTCAAGCTCAAGGGCGACGCCGAAGGCTTCCTGGACGGCACCGACGCCTACATCACCATCTTCGAGGAACGGGACGGCGGCAAATACAAGCGCATGCTCCAGAACATCAAGGGCAAGGTCTCCGGCGGCAAGGTGGAAGCCGAGTGGACCATGATCAAGGAGCATTATCCCCATCCGCCCCCCAAGGGCGAAATGCATCCCATGGAAGAGAAGCCCGAAGGCAAGATCGAGTACTTCTTCTTCATCCTGGTGGAAGGCATCGTGGGCGTGAGCGATCTGGCCCAGTTCCTGGAAGACGCGCCGGTCACCGTGCACGACCATGACAAGAAGCCCGTGGGCGAAAAGGAATACCACCTCAAGCTCATCGACGGGACCATCCGTAAAGGCACGCTCGACAAGGACGGCAAGGCCACGGAAAAGGACGTGCCCGTGGGCCCGTATACGATCAAACTGGTGGGCGTGGAAAAGCAGGAAGCGGAGAAAAAGGGAATCGAGCCGCCCCCGGAACCCGCGGAAGGCCTGCAATTCCCCCTCCCCTTTCGTCCCAAGGACAGCTACCACCGCAACGGCCTCAAGTTCGGTTCCAAGCGCGACGACGAGCAGGCCCAGGCCCGCGCGGCCAAAGGCGCCAAGCTCGCCCCCTGGGAACTCTCGCGCAAGCACGCCGGTTGCGATTTGCTCGCGCCGGTCGGCACCGCCATCTTCGCCGTGAAGGACGGCAAGGTCCTCAAGGGACCCTACCCCTTCTACCATAACAACGTACAGGCCATCGAAGTGGATCACGGGGATTTCATCGTCCGCTACTGCGAGATCCTATACGAGGCCAAGCCTTTGGTCAAAGAAGGCGACGCCGTGACCCAAGGGCAGACCATCGCCCATGTGGGCAAGATGTTCAAGAACAGCATGCTCCACATGGAGATGTACTCGAAGAAGGCGACCGGTCCCCTGACCATCAAGCCCCACGTGATCAAGGAATCCGATCCGGACAATATCAAGTTCTACCGCCGCCGGGCGGATCTCGTGGACCCGGCGCCTTTCCTGGACAAGATGGCGTTGAAGGGGGAGAAGCCGAAAGAGCATGAGGCCGAGTCGGTGGAGGCGGAAACGGAGCATGAGGCGGAGACAGTTGATGGAGATGAAGCCGCCAGCGTAAGCGAACTCTCGAACAGCGTCGGTGTAGGCGGGAAAAATATATCGGCGGACGTCACCGCTGTTCAACAAAGGCTTAAAGACCTTGGTTACCCGGTTAATAATGTAACCGGGAAAATCGACTCGGATACGATTAAATCAATTCGGATGTTCCAGGCAACTCTGATCGATGTAGATCACTTGGTGAAAAAGCATAAGGAAGTACATCTCCCAGATGGTTTGATCGACAAAGGCAAAGCTACGGAAAAAAGCTTGTTTGACCATGGCGCAAAAAAATATTCACCGCCTGCAAAGGGGAAAGTAAAACCTGTAGATAAAAAACCTCTGGACAAGAAGAATGCCGCTACTGGAAGTTTAATCGAGACGTGGAAAATTATTCTGGGGCGGTGGGAAACCATCAGCCCATATTTGCCCGACGGAAGCACAATGACATCTGGATACCGAACGGCTGATGATCAGCGAGAAATCCTCCAGTTATGGTTCAATCACACTTACAAAGAGGAGATAATCGAAAAATATTCCCAAAAGGAATGGGATAAGTATAAGGCAATGCAAGGGGTAGATGATGCGAAAGCAGATAGAGCCATGGTTGACATGGTAATTGAAGCGACAGGGCAATTAATAGCATTACCTGGAAACAGTCCTCACCAACATGGAAAGGCGATTGATATCGGCGGGCCCGCGGATGCGGAACAGGTGAAGGCGTTGCTTTGGTGCCATGCAGAGTTTGCGGAAATGAAAATCGTCACAAAGATTCTTCCAGAACGAAATAAATGCATTCATTTCGAGTTTTCCAAGTAAAGGTTTTCTCATGCGAAAAGCTATTCTGGCATCTCTACTCATTGTAGCTTGTCAAAAAAAAGACCCGCCTAATGAATCATCTAGGCCTGTGTTAAATGATTCATCGATTCAAACTCCTTCTAAAGCTGCTTCGGAATCAAATACTCCTTTTAAAAAACCAGATGAGCAATCTTTTTTTCCCTTGGTAGAAGGCAGCTATTGGGTTTATGAAGCTTTTCAGGACAACGAAAAGCAGGAAGGTTTTAGGGAAGAGGACTCCGTGGAATCCCTGACGTTGACTGATACCGGTTATGTGGCAAGAATGGTTATTAAGGATGCAAAGGGAAGGGTTTCCCACCCACTATATTGGGTGGATAAGGAAGGCCTTGTTTGGACAAACCGATGGTCGGAACCGTCCTTCAAGAAATACACCTCGCTAATACCGAAACTGGGCGGAAAAATCGATTCATTGACCTATTTCCCGTGTTCAACGGCACAGCCTGCGGATGAGAAATGCAAACTCCTACAACCTTATGAAGGAGATAAGGAAGGACTAACCGAAGAGCAGTCGACGGGGTGGAATGGGCGTTTCTACGAAAAAGGAATTGGACTCGAAAGTAGGGCAGGATCTGAGATTAGCCGTAATTTGGTGGAATACCGGATTGGCCTTAATGGTAAGGTTCTTCATCCGTCTCGCATGAATGAAAACTGATATCCCATATTTCATCCTTATATCCTTTTTTACAGTTCTCCCCTGCATTGCGGGTGACAAACTCACCGTTGACCTCGTAAACAAGAAAGTCGACAGCCTTGAAACGGAATTGAAAAACGGTTCCTTCGAAAAAACAACCCTTGCCACTGAGACCCAAGCCGAGGTCTCGCCGCCCACCATTACGTTTCTCCATTCAGACGGAAAGCTTGTCTCCGCAGTCATCACAATGAATCACGAAGGCTGGCAGAACCGCTTCCAGTATTGGTTCGACAACCGGGAAAAACCCCTTAAGTATCTCAAGACGAGCACCCGCCCCGATGAAAAGAACAAACGGCAAGCCGTGATTTACCAGGCAGACGGCACTGTCCTTTGGAAGAACGCTGACCTTCCGGAATTAACCCCGGATAAAATCCTGGCCGAATTCAAAGCCGCTTGGGACATGGCGATCGGCTTCTCCAAGTATTGAATGTGATGCCCTGCTCGGGAGTTATCCTCTGAAGTCATATTACTCCCGGTTCCATACAGACCTTGCATCCGCATCGATAGGGAAATATATGACTCGACTTCGACCGCAGGTTCTGGGAGCCATTACGCTTGTTACGATTTGCATGGTCGCATGCAATAAAAAGGAATCCCAGGCGGTCCCCGAGGTCGAAAAAAAAGCGGAGGGTTCCACTTCCAAACCCGACACAGCCGCTAATGTTGCGCCGAAACCGGACTCGGCCGAAACATCTTTCGATCTCTCCATCGAAGGATACAAAGCATCGATCTTGGGACAAGCGATCTACCAGGGATCGATTGAAAAGTTCAAGGGCATTCTGAAATCGGGAGCGCGGATCGATAAATGCCTGACCGATGAAACCTATATCTATGACGCTTTGTATTCGGCAATCGCTTTCGATAAGAAAAACATCCTTGATTACATCATTCAAAACAAGCTTTATGCGGACATCAACAAAGCCTATTCCGAGGACGCGGAAACCCCGCTGACTATGGCATGCGCCATCCAGAACAAAGGCGACGCCCTCCAAGCATCCAAACTGTTGATCACCAATGGAGCCAAGGTGGATGGCGCCGGCCCCAGCGGAGGGGAAGAAACCAAATATCCGCTCCTCATCGCGACAACGCGGAACAATATCGAATTGGTCCGGTTTCTGGTTGCACAGGGAGCAAAAAAAGATGTGACCTCCAATTCGGGCGCCAGTCCTTCCTCGATAGCGCAGGATAGCGGCTTTTCCCAACTTGCGGATATTCTGAAATAGGGGCGATGACGGTGAAGCGCTTCCAAGTATCGCCGTAAATTATTACGATCGGCTTCTCCAAGTATTGACAGTGATGCCCCACTCGGGGAAAATCCTCCGAAGTCCTATATTTCCCGGTTCCATACCAACCTTGCCTCCGCATGGATAGGACGATTTATGATTCGGCTTAGAACATTGGTTTTACTGGCCATGGCGCTGCTTACGATAGGGCTTGTCGCGTGTAAAAAAGAAGGCGCGGCCTCCTTGGGCGTTTCCGTTCCCAATCCCGACTCCACCACCTATTTCCCTCTGTTGCCTGGCAGCTATTGGGTCTATGAAGACGTCATCGAAGGCGCTGCCCCGTCGACCTCCCGGGATGTCGACTCGGTGCTTTCCCTGACGGAAACCGATAGCGGCCTTGTCGCCGAGGTCGCGGTCAAAACCTCCGGCCGCCCGGAAAGCCGCATCCAATACCGGGTAGATGCCCAAGGCCTCGTCTGGATCAATCACGGCACGGGCCGGGGATTCGAACCGTACACCAGCCTATATCCCAGGATCGGAGATCGCATCGGGAACCAGATGAAGTTCTCGGCTTGCGCGGACGTGTTGCCTGCGCCTACGGATTGCGTGCTGCTTCAAGCCTATCGCTTGGACGACTCCACGATAACGGAGGTACAGAAAGCGGCCTGGAACGGTCTGTTTTTCAAAAAAGGCATCGGCCTGGAATCCAATGCCGGAGAAGAAGGCTCTACTGAACTGACCGAGTACCGCATCGGCGCCAAAGGTTCCATCGTCGTGACCGCAAAGGGCGGCGACGGCAGCGCAAAGGAAGACGCCGAGTTGGGCTGCGCCGTTCCCAAGACCGCCTCCGGGGCCTGCCCGGCCCTAACCCCGGATCTCGACGGCGATAAAATCCCGGACACCTTGCAACTGGTCTCCACGGACGACCCGCTCCCGAACAAGACGCCATTGAAGGTCCAGAACCCCTTCGGCAAATCACCGCTCAGCCTTCCGGAAGCCGTCGCCGTGCGGGTCAAACTTTCGAGCGAACCCGGAGCGGAATATCTGCTCCACGACAGTGCGTATTTCAGCTCGCCCATTTGGAAGGACGAGAAGGGGCGCTTCAAACTCATCTCCATCGCTTCGAATGAAGCCGCACCTTTTCCGGAAGCCGAAGAGGGCGCTCCTCCCAAAGCCAAGGGCGACCGCGTGGGATTCCCTTCGGAAGCGGCCATCGACATCTACCTCTATTATTCCGAGCAGGGGTTCCAGGTCTATTGGCCGCCGGAAGAACCCTGATGCGCGGACTCCTGCTTTGCGGTTTATCCCTGTCGATGCTGCTGAGCGCATGTCAGAAGAAGGATGCAAACGGATCCAGCGGCGCTTTTCCCAAACCGGATGAGTCCACGTTCTTCCCTTTGCTTCCCGGCAGCTATTGGGTCTACCGCTCCTCCAATCCCGGGGACGCCTACGGGTCCGGCACCGTCGTCGATTCGGTACTGAGCCTGACGCAATCCGACAGCGGCTTCTATGCCGTCGTGCGGCAAACGGTCGACAGCTCCAATGTATCCCTCATCAAGTATCGCGTGGACTCGAAGGGAATGGTCTGGAGAAAGCGCGAGAATGAAAAAGACTTCGTGGCCTTCATCCAACTCCGGAATCGCGATTCTTCGGGAGCCCCGAATAAACCCGGTGAATGCTGGGGCGGAACAGGAGCCCAACCGGAGTGCGCGCAAACCGTGCTTGATGAATCCGGAGACCAACCCAAACCCGAAGCCAATCCCAAAGTCAATCCTCAAGCTGATCCGGAAGCCGAACTGGAAGTTGATGGCGAAACCGAAGATGGGGACGAAGCGATTGAGGGGATTTACGATTTCCGCAAAGGCATGGGGATTGAAGGCTACGGCATTTTCGAAACCTCCTACGAGTTGAATCGATACCGGATAGGATCCACAGGGCTGATAGTTAAGACCGGCCGCGGACTTTCGGGGGACACGTTGACCTGCGCCCTGCCGAGCACCGATGACGGCGAATGCCCTTGCCTCGCTCCGGATTTCGACGGCGATGGGAAACCGGACACACTGCAGCTTGTCAGGACCGGCAGAACGCTTCCTGACCAGCCCATGATTATTGTTCAAGATCCCTTCGGATCCTCCGAGACGAGTTTTCCGGAAAGCCTCGCGGTTAGGATCCGGTTGTCCGGATCCAGCGGTTCGGAGTTTCTTCTTTGCGATAGCGCCTATTTCCATTCCGCACTTTGGGCGAATCCTGAAACCGGGTACGACAGCCTTGAAGGTGAAGCGAAGGGATCAAAGCCCTTCCCGGATACCGACGATGAAACCCTTCCCAAAGCCTTAGGGGACGCAGTGTACTTTCCCAGACTTCCCGGTCCCGGAAAGCCAAATTACATGATCTCCAAACACGGATCGGGCAAGCAGCAGACGTTCGATACCGCTATCGTCTCATCGGAGATGTTTCTCTACTATTCCAAGGATGGTTTTAAGACCTACACCCGCGAAAAGGCCCGTCTATGAACCACCTGCTTCGTTCCAGCGCCGCACTGGGACTATTATTCCTCTCGGCTTGCGCCGCCAATGCCGCTCACACCGGAAAGGCAAAGGAATCGAAAATGATTTCCACCGCTCCCCAGGACATCGCCTTCGCGCCCTTCCTGTCCACCCGCTTTATTCAAACCGGAACCACCTCGCCTAAGGGGGTCATTCCGCAAGATCTGGGAACCCCGCCGCAATTGTATTGGGTCCGCAGCGGGACCGGCTTCGCCGATCTCGGGTACACCAAGTCCCATCCGTCCTCCTCCACTCCCGCTCCCGCTGATACCACCCCCACCGCCTTGGGCGATCCGGACTTCTCCCGCCACGACGTCCTTTTCCTCACCATGGGGGTCCAAGGCACCACCGGGTATTCCCTCCGCCTGGAACGCATCCAGAAAACCGGGAACGAGGTCCGATTTCTCCTTAAAACCAAGCGCCCGGCGCCCGGCATGAGGGTCGGTGAAGCCCTGACCCATCCCGGCACCCTGGTGACCGTGGACAAGCTGCCCAAGGAGGCCCATCTGGTCATGATCCTGGACGGAAAAGAGGCCGGGTTCCAACAGAAAATCCTGGAGTAGGTCCGCGGGCGGCGCCCCTGCCCCGTGACGGCGGACACGTTAATCCGGATGCCGATTAGGTACCTTTACACTGAAGTCAAGGGGCTGACGCGGCGGAACGGCCACGCTATCTTTGGGGAGACTTGGATGGCCGAAAACAAAGAAGTCTGGATTGAACCCGGGGACGACGCCGGGCTCTTCAGCGGGGAGCCTTCCACCGTCATCCTGCGCGGGGAACCCCGCATCCATTTCCTCCGGGGCCGGGACTTCGCGCCGTTCGACAAGGGCCGCTACGAGTACTCGACCCCCTGCCTCTCGCCTGTTCCGAAAAACGTGTTGGCCCATTGGAAGAAAGCCGGCAAGACCCCGGAATCCGCCAGCGTCATTCGCATCGCAGTCGAGGCCGCGGTCTCCACCGGCAAGCCCCTGAAACTCAAGGTGGGCGGCAAGACCCAGGAACTGGAATTGGAACCGGCCACCGAGGGTTTCGTCACCAAGGACTTCGTGCTCTTCGCCTCCGGCGACGGCGGCCTGGAAGCCTTCGACGGCATCAAGGTGATCGACGTGAGCAAGGGCGACGGCATCGAAGCCAAGGTCGAGGTCGACACCGGCTCGGAGAAGCGCGACCTCGGGCTCATCGACTTCCTGCTCAAGGATCCGGCGGACGGAAAATTCCGCACCGCCCGCTACGGCATCTTCAAGACCCGCAATCCGGAATTCAAGCTCGTGTTCGCGGGCGTGGGCGCCAACGATCTGGAAATCATCCTCGATGACGGCGACGACGCGACGGTTGATAGCGTGGACATCACCAAGCTGGTGGATCCGCAGGGCGAGGTGACGGAAAAGCCCGGGCTTCCCGATGCCTTGGAAGCGGATTCGGATCAGATTACCGGCGAGTGGGATCCGCATGCGGCCCGCAGCCGCTTCTACGATGCGCCCACGGATGCGGCCAAGCCCCTGGCCCTGTTCCTGTTCGGCGAAAACCGCATCGTGATCAAGGACAAGTTCGGCGGAGAGGTGATCTTCACCGCCCACTTCATCTTGTTCGAGGACGAGGAGAGCACCATCCCCGGCACCACGCGGGACCTCATCCCCGTCAACGTGGGCGAAAAGCACATGAAGGTCGGCAAGGGCCAGGTCATGGTCACCTTCAAGGACAAGACCAAGCCGAAGGACATGTCCGCTCTGATGCACGCGTTCTTCCTGAATCCCCAGGGCATTTCCGGATCTTTGTTCCTGGTCCAGGGCAAGATGGGCGAGGAAGCGGAAACGGACGATTTGATCGCCCTGGTCAAGGCCATCCGCGACTACAAGGATGCGAACCTGGAGGATGCGGACTTCAACCACGTGTTCGTGAACGAAGCGGATCCCAAGTTCGTGGCGGAAGCCTATCCCCGCGCCATCCGCGGCGAGTTCCGCCCCCGCACGGCCGCGCAGCCGCCGGGCGCGACCGAAGGCACTTTCACCACCGCCCATCAATGGTACTTCCACCATTTCTACTTGCACACCTTTCCGGCCCATCGCCTGATCGACAAGATCCGCTTCCCGGACGCGGAGCCGCCCGCCATCACCTTGCAGGGATCGCATTTCGAACTGGACAAGAGCTTCCTGATGCCTTCGGCGCGGGACACCATGGCCGAAGTGCAACGGGCCAAGCAGAGCCGGCCCCAGCGCAAGATGGCCGTTTTCGGCCATACCGACGCCCTGGGCACGGATACGCACAACAACGGCTTGTCCAAGCATCGCGCGACCATGGCCCATGCCCTGCTCATCAAGGATCCGGATCCCTGGCTCCGCCGCCTGGACGGCAGCGCCGTGGCCAACGAGCTGGCCTGGGGCAACCGGGAAATCCAGTACATGCTTAAGTCCATCGGCCTGTACACCGGGCCCATCGACGGGCAGATGACCACGCCGACCCGCCAGGCGGGACGGGATTTCCTGGCACGGCATTCATTGCCCGCCAGCGCCATGGGCACCCTGAACACGGCCGCCAAGCGCCGGCTCATCCAGGACTACATGGACTGGATGCTGACGAACGCCCTGGTGGAAGGCGACTTCTTCCGCGACACCGGCAACCTGCCCGCGGTCTTCGGCTGCGGCAAGGCCTTCCTGCTGGTGCCGGGATCGCCGAACGACGGGGTTAACCGGCGCGTTACCTTCGTGATGCGCATGGCCGCCGCCGCGCCCGTGGACGTGAGCCAGGGGGGCGCCGCCGTGCCCTATGCCCTGTGGATTACGCCGGAACCTGAGGCCGCGGCCCGCGCGGATGTGCAGCCACCCTTCGTGGTGGGCTGCCACGACAACGGCTTCGGCCTCAACGACGATTTCCGCGCCAACCTGGACGGGCCCAATCGCTGGCTCATCAAGGGCCGGCGCATCGTGCGCCCCACCATCATCGACGGCGTGGGCGCCAACAACGTCACCATCTTCGAGGACGGGGACCTGGGCAACCGGGGCGTGCCCGCGCCCAATGGCAACAGCGGCATCAACGACAATCACAGCCCCAGCCCGCCCCTGCCCGCCCCTCAGAACAATTACCATGGCCCCCACGGGTCCGGCGTCATGACCTGCATGGTCTGCAATCCCGAGGACGGCAACGAAATCGGCGGCAACCGGCGCACCGCGCAGGAAACCGTGCTGGGCACCGGCAAGGATTTGCGCTTCCGCCCCATCAAGCATTTGAATCCCACCTTCCAGGCCCTGATCCGTTCCTATGAAATCCTGGCCGCGGATCCCGAGGTCAAGGTGGTCAGCAGTTCCCTGCTCATCGACAACGTGACCAATATGGGCGTGGCCAGTCAGACCCAGCTCCGCACCAAGATGACCGCCATGCTCAATTCGGACAAGCTGTACTTCATCGCCGCGGCCAACAACGGCTGGGCCAACCCGGAACGCGACGTAGCGCGCACCGAAGGCGGCATGCTGGCCCCGGCCCGCACCGTATCGCGCGGCACCTTGCCCAAGGCCAGCCAGCTCATCGCCACCGTGGGCGCGAGCACCCATGTCCTCGATCCTGCCGGCACCCATGTCGCCGGCCAAGCGGAATTGCCCACTACGTTTACCTACCTGGGCGCCGAAGTGAGCCTGTCCGCGCCGGGCGAGAACATCCGCATCATCGCCCCCAACACCAACGCCGGCACCTCCCTGGGCGGCGCGCACAACGCGGACGGCGTGGAGATGAGCAACATCAACGGCACCTCCTTCGCCACCCCCATGACGGCGGGCATGGCGGGAGAACTCCTGCTCGCCAACCCCCGCCTCCAGGATCCGGCCCGGATGCCCATGGTCATCGAGATCCTGGAAGCCACCGCGGACAATCTCCCGTCCCTGAACACGGCGACGCGCGCCTGGCAGCGCGGACCGTATCTGCCCGCCCCCGCGACCTATCCCGTGGGCGAAGGCTTGCAGACCGGCGGCTGGGCCGGTGCCTATCCGCCCGGGTACACCACCCCTGATCCGCAGCTCGTGGCCGGTGATCTGGCCGGATACCGCCGCGTGAATTTCTGGAAGGCGGTGCTGGCCTCGGTGAACGAAGGCCTCCCCGCGGAAATCACCGGCGGTGACGGCACCGCGCACGCGCACTTCACCACCTTGACCGGCAAGAACCATGCGGCCACCAAGTGGTACGGCTTTGAAATCCGTTCGCCCCTGCCGGAATGCACCCTGTGGCTCAAGCGTGCCGACGGATCCTTCGTGCCCATCGAGGACACCGGCGCCACTTTACCGGGCAATCGCGTGATCGCCTCCACCTGGCGCAAGACCCAGGACTACAAGGCGCCGTCCGCGCATATCCATGCCGGCTTCGTGCTGCCCGCCTTCCCCTTCGAGGGTAACCCGCCGGTTGCGGGGTCCCCGGCCGCCCAGATCACCTTCTTCTGGATGTGCCAGTTCAGCTTCTACCGCGAAGAGCTCGATCGCTACGCCGAGTTGCATATCTTCGCTCCCGGGGCCACCCCGTCCCAGCCCGGCGTGGCCGCCCCGCCGCCCGTGGCCAAGTTCCTCTTCTCCAAGATCACGGACATGCGCAACCCTACTGCCATCACCGGCGGACAGCGCACCACGGACGCGGCCCTGGATCAGGTGGCCACGCATATCGAAGAGTTCGACGACTTCGTCTTTCACGTCACCATCAAGCCCTTGGCCCTGCACGCCTTCGCCATCCGCCATGCGGCCGGAGCCAACCTGGGCGAAGAGATCACGGCCACGCTGTTCGCCGTGGACAAGTTCGGGAACATCAAGCCCGACTATGCGGGCACGGTCACGCTTTCGCATAATGGCACGGCCGGCGCCTTAAGCGGGACCACCCGCAGCGGCGTATTCATCAATGGGGCCGCGGCTCCGGTGGCGGGAGTGCCGCTCACCTTGGTCAACGGTCGGATCGAGTTCCGAATCCAAGGGAATACCCTGCAGAACATCCAGCTCCATGCCGCGGGCGACGGCAAGAGCGACGACGGGTCCAATCCCGTCCTCGCCATCACGCCTCCGGGCGCCTTGGGATCCTTCCGTCTGGAATTCACCCGCTGGGACGCGCAGGCCCTGGCCGATCATCCCTTTCGCGCCGGCGACCGCATCAAATGCAAGGTCACGGCGCTCGACACCCAGGACCGCGCCAAGACCGATTTCGACGGCCGCATCGATTTGCGCGTGGTGGAAGGCCGCATGGGCAGCGATACTCCGCGCAAGAACGGCATCCATGTCGCCAACGCGGAAACCGACGCTTTCAACGCCTCCGCCTTTACGCACACCTTCCTGCGCTCGGAGCAGGGCGTGTTCGAATACTCCCTGTTCGACTACACCGCCGGCCTGATGGTACTGCAGGTGGTCCACAATGGATCGTCCTCGCGCGGACCGGACGTGGACATGCTGGCCGGGATCGTGGACGCGTTCGATTGGACCGTGAACAATACCGTGGCTGCCGGCAACGCACTGAACGTGGAAATCCGCGCCCGGGACAAGTACGGCAACAACATCGCCGACTTCGCCGAGACCGTGGACTTGGCCGCGTCTCCCGTGGGGATGGCCGCGGGCACGACCGCCGGGGCCCGCACGGGCGTCTACATCCTGAACACGGCCACCGTTGCGGATCATCATCTGCGCTTTTCCCGCGAGGACCAAGGCACCAAACGGTTCCAGGTCACGCCCTACACCGCCGGCACCTTCAAGCTGCAGGCCACCTCGCCGACCATCACCACCGCCAGCGAGACCCCGGATATCACCGTCACCGCGGCCGCCGCGGTCCATCATTTCGATTTCACGGCCGCGGCCACCCAGGCGGCCAACTCCCGCTTCCCCATCACCGTCAAGGCCATGGACAGCGCCGGCAACCTGGTGCCGGATTTCACCGGCTCGGTGAGCCTCACCGTCGTCAGCGGGCCTCTTGCCGCCCCGCTCTTGCATACTCCGCATACCTATGCGGCAGGGGATCGCGGGTCCTTCGCCTTCGAAGCCCGCTCCAATGGAGCCGGCGCGGCCGTGGTACGGGCCATCAGCGGCACCGTCAGCTCCGACCTCAATCTGACGATCGTATGAAGCGGCAGAGGCGGACATGCGCATACCCTTGAAATCCGTCCGACTCCTGGTTTTATTGGCTATGGCGGGCGTGTCCGCCTGCCTGGCCGGCAAGCCCGGCCGCACCCCGAAAAAGGAGGCCGCCATGGCCGCACCGGAAATCGCCTTCACCTATATGACCACCCTGGCGAACGGAACCCTGGGACAGGTGCCGGCCGTTTGCCATCTCATCGCTTCCGCGGCGCAGTGGAAAGCCCTGCATCTTCCCGAAGAGTTGACCGGACAAAGGAAGAACGCGGACAGCCTGCTGGCCTCCGTCGACTTCGCGAAGCAATCCGTGCTCGCTCTGACCTGGAACGGCGGCAACGGCTACGCCGTGGGCCTGATCAAACTGCATTCGGATGCGAAGGGCACGGAAGCGATCCTGGATGTCCGCCGCCCCGATGCCGGGACCACGCAAATGGGCTACACCTCCACGGTGGTGCATCTATACAAGGTGGACGCCGCGGACCTGCCGGATCCGATCACTTTCACCGCCCACGGTAAAACGGAAACACTCACGGTGCTCCGGCACCGCTGAGACACGAGACGGGAATCCAAATGTCAGCGCAACAAGGCCAGACCGATGAAATCCTCAAGATCAAGCTGACCTCCCAACTCCTGGGCGCCGCTTGGCTGCACGATTCCGTCCCCCAGAACGGCAAGGCCGGTCTGGAGGTCAAAACCCAATACGTGGGCGAAGGCGCGCCCATCAAGATTACCTACAAGGACATGGAAGGCAAGGCCATCGGGACCCAGGAAGGCAAGGTCGTCTCCAATATCTTCCGCACCCTGTACGCCCCCTCCGCTGCAAATGCCACGGGCGGTGTCACTTTCGAAGTCGACATGCCCAAGCACAGCCTGAAGAGGAACGGAGGCAAGCTCAAGGTGGGCAAGCCCATCGAGTTCTCGGCCCTGCGCTTCATCGATGCCACCGGCAAGAAGGCCCTGACGGAAATCCTGGAAGGCAAGCCCGCCGGCTGCGAGGCCAAGGTGAAGGGCATGGACCCTCACGGCAAGGTGGTGATCTCCGTGTATTTCCGCACCAACTGGGTGCTGTCCGAAGGCGCGCTCTTGGTGGAGGCGCATGTGCCCGTGAAGGACGGCAAGGCCACCCTCTTCTTCGATCCCAACATCAAGAACCGCATGGACCGGGTCAAGATCCAGAAGGATCTCGACAAGGAGGGCGGCACCTACCTGCAGCCCGAATTCACCTTTGCGGTGAGCGCGTTCGGGGTGCGCGCGGTGTCGGAGCCGGCCAAGGCGGTGCAGACGTTGACCTTGCATTTCTGGGAATTTCCGGGGGATGCGGGGTCGTTGGAGGGGAAGTCGGTTACCATCACCGGGCCGGATGGGAAGAAGGAAAAGAAGACCATTCCGAAGGATGGGAATATCACCGTCAAGAAAGCCAAGGGGGGGAAGCATCAGCTTACGGCGGAAAAGGGAGTGGCGATAAAGCCTGATAGTCCACCAACCGAAAAAAAATATACTGACAGTCCGAATGAAGTACTCGCACAAAAAACCAAACCCACGCCTCGTGAAGTTGTAAAAATGTTACTCGAGACATGGTCCGAATTAAAAGAAAACGGAGCCCGAACGCTAACCGCACAATTCATGCATGAAACCGGGAACGGTAACCATTGTTACAATTGGAATCTTGGCAATGTGAAGGGAAAGGAAAAATACCCCCATCATTACCTGAAAAATGTCTGGGAGATCAAAAGTCGAGAAGTGGCAAAAAAGGACGTTTCCGAAGGAAACGGTCTCGCCAAAATTGCTGATGCGGAACTTAAAAAGAAAAAAGGATGGACTTGCCCAGCAGGCAAAGAGGTCGTGGTATATCAACCAGATCATAAAGAGGCGATGTGGCACTCATATACATCACTTCAAGATGGCGCGGAACAGTGGATAAACCATCATAAACGTACGCAAACAAAAAACCACAAATACATAACAAGGCTGAATGAAGGTGACTGCTCAGCCGTTGCAAAAATTTTGAAAGAAACCGGCTATTATACCGCGGACGAGTCCGATTATGCGAACGGCATGACAAAAATAAAGAAACGAATCGACAATGAATTAGGGGCGATTCCATGAGTATCGTTTTACGTATTAGGCAACTTTTGATGACACCCATTGTCATTGGGCTGGGATTCCACACAGTGGCGGAGTCGTTTCCAGCGAAGGCAGACACTCCCAAATTGGGATTTCAAACAAAAGGCACCGCTTTCGGATTGCGTTTCGAAAGCGACACTTCTGTATCCTATTGCGATAAAGAGGGCAGCCAAATAATAAATCTTCAGACTGGAAAAGCAAACCATTTTTCCCGCGAATGCAAACCGGAAGGTGCGGGGAACACAAACTGTGACGTACCGGGTCTGGACATTGAAATCCGTGTACCAAGCGTTGAACCGACAAAAAACCTCAAAGATGGTGAAATCTTTTTGGGCGGAAATGACATTGTCGAAGTTGGCGGGTCATCCTATCCGATGGTTGGCCACATAGAGGATTGCGCCGTTGACGGGAAATCCATTTCCATAGTTACCGAGTCCCGGATTGTCCGTATCAATACCGAAAAAGAGACCCACTATGACTTGGACAAAAATGGAGGCAACCGAATTGTTACGCGTGCGGGTTGGTCGGTTTGGTCGACGGATACTCAAGTTAAGTCTGCTTTTCAATGGAATACCTATACAATACCCAATCTGGGAATTCAAGGATGTTATCCATCAGATGTTTTAAGTGAACAGTCGAATCCGGAAACGAACGGCAGCCACAAACTTTTCAAAGGAAACGGAGCGACCCTGAATGTATTCGGTTCAACAATGGAAGAGAACGCAAGCCTGAAAGCAGAATATTCGGCCGCGCTTAAATCACGTTCATCAGGAAACGGAAAGGTTACGTACAAGGTATTCAAGGAAGACTGGTTTGTGCTTTCAGGAACCGATGGCAATGACATTTTTTACAACAAATCCCAACTCTTCGGCAAGGTCTTGGGTACGTGGGAATTGAAATACGACAAATCCCAGAAAAAGATTTTTGATCCATTGGTCAAACCGCTGGTCACAACCTTTGGTCCGATTCCCAAGTAGAGTTGCCCGGTTTGAAATTCAGGTGAAGATGAAAAACACACTCGATAGCAGCCGAATCGAAACGTTCAAATTGGCATCAGGACACCTGCTGAACTGAAAAATGAAATGGGAAGTTGATAATATGTTTCTGATACGATGCTTGCTTGTTTTGTCGCAAACCATTTTGGGTGCGAGAAGCCCAAAAGTGGCCGAGGCAAATTGATGAAAACTTTTGCATTAATTTTTGCAACTTTGACTTGCACAAATCCCAGAAACTATCTGGATATTCCAAAAGCCAATCCGGACTCGGTCGATGCAATTGATTCAGACATGCACCGTGCACATGTAATCTTTGCAACTTTGAAAAGCGGCAGCACCGACACTCTTTTCTCCGAAAAAGGCGGAAGGTTAATGCTTTTCACCGTTTCCCAGAATAACGCTTGGTTTACAATGACGAATCCCAATTGGTCGCTAAAGAAGGGGAATTGCGAAATTCTTTTGTGCTCAGTCAAACATGGAACGTGCAAGTGCGAAAATGTTGTTGTGGATTCTGGAGCATCCTTTGGAGATCTCTCAGAGGGTACCGAAGGCGGTTTTCAATATTATGGCGCCAATGGGAACGCTCCCAAAATCAAGAAGAAAACGGAGGTAAAAGAAAAGCCGATATTGGTATCTGAAGAAGAAATGGAAAAACGATTTTTGTCGGACTTCAACAAGTCGCCTAAGCTATAACGCCAAAATGAAACCCAGCAAGGACTGACCCATGTCCCTCATCACCGACCTCTTCGTCCCCTCCACCGGGGACTTCATCTTCTCCCCGGACAAGACCAGCCTGTTCCTGCGCCTGCCCTTGGCCGCGATAGGACCCAATACCGAGGCGGCCTCGTTCCGGCTCACCAGCAAGGACGAACCGGCCTTCGACAAGACCTTGACCATGAAGGACGATCTGGTCGAAGGCGATGAGTTCGCGGAGCTGCTGTTCGAGGACGTGTTCACCCGCGGCCGTTTCACCCTGGAAGTGGACCCCGGCAACGGCAAGCCCAAGCTCACGTTGTTCAAGGAGAAATCCTTTCTGGACCTTTCGGGCGAGGCTCCGGAGTCGCCCAAACTCCCGCCCGAAAAGGAAGTGGCTACCGATGCCGGCGACCTCAAGGCCACCGAGAAGCGGGAGAAATACTCATGATTCGCGCTCAAGGAGGACTCTGATATGCCGGAGACATTCGGATTCGGCGGGTTCCAATTCGATCCGGACGGATTCCCGGTCATCACCCTGGATTCCTTCGAAGATCGGCAAATCGTGCTTGCCGCGGGCATCGAGGCGCATGACGAGGACGTGCCCGAGAAATTCCGGCCCTTCACCTACCTGAAGGATCGCCTGGGGGATGACTTCATCGTCAACAGCGACACCGATGCGGAGTATTCCAACCCCGTGCAGAAGGTCCATTACACGATCAAGATCATCAAGACCAAGAAGGAATTCCAGGCGGCCCTGGAGAATCCCGACGTGCATGTCATCTATGACGGGCATTCCCGCTACGGCCGCGGCTCCTGCTTTCATACCTATACCGGCAAGGCGCCCCAGACCGGCGAGCAATGGGAGAAAGGCACCGGGGACGACAACGGCATCTTCCGGCTCGGGTATCCCTTCGTGCCCGTGGAGACGGATGATTTCGAGCATCACCAGTACACTTTCCGCCCCGTTCCGGGGGAAGAGGATGCGCCTGCGCGCGAAGATCGGCATCCGGACGCGCAGCGCGGACTCAGCCGCCTGAAAATGCCGGAGGAGCATCGCGCCCGGATCGATAGCGGCCACGAAAGCCCCGATAACCTGTACTGGGGATACAAGAGCGGAGGCAAGACCAACTTCCTCCTGGTGGCGGATTGGGTCGGCAGCCAGGCCTTTCCTTTCGACATCGGCAATACGAATCTGCAATGCAAGGTGTTCTGCCATTTCGGCTGCAGCTCCAAGCTGCATTACCGAGAGATCATCCGCGGCAAGGATTTCATGAACTGGGTCAGGCCCACGCCGCCTACGGAGAAGTTCGCCTACTTCACCACGGCCCCTTCCAACGCGGCGTGCACGCCCATCTGGCTGCATGCCCTGCTGACCTACGCCAAGAAGAACAACTTCGAGTCCTGGTTCGACAGTCTGGAAGAGGCCAAGAAAAAAGCGAACAAGAACCTGAAGAAGATCAAGCAGCGGTACGAGGTCTTTTGAGAACGGGATCACGCGGCCCGTCCCGCGAATCGGTCGCCGCCATGGGCACGCGCAAGATCCTTGCGGCGTCCGTCATTCTGACGGCGGCGTTCACCACCTTGCTGTTGGCCGGCTGCGCCAAGGAAGATAAACGAGGAGAGAAAGTGGAAACTTCAATCGCGGAATCGCTCCGCCACATCGACAAGAACGACGAAGCCCGCCTGGACAGCCTGGCCGAAGCCATCAAGCAGAAGGGAGAGAAAGGGGTGCGCGAAGCCGTATCCCTGATGCACTCGCGCGACACCGCTCTGGCGGAAAAGGCTTTCGGCGTAGTGCTGGAGCTGGGTCCCATCGCGCTCAACCCCATCCTGGATTCCTTGCGCACGGACAAGCCCGATGAGACCGTGCTGGAACTGGGGCATGCCCTGGACCTGGCGCAGGCCGATCGCGGCCGCCTCGCCTCCGTGCTCGACAAGCTCATGGACGACAAGCAGAACGTGCCGCTGCCGGAACAGCCCGCCAATACGGAAGAGAAGCTGCCCCCGCGCCGTCTGTGCGACGAAGCCTACCTGATGCTCCGCCGCCTGCTCTCCCCCGAGGAGACCATCGACGATCAGATAATGAACGGCAGACTGTTCCTGGATCTGAGCGAAGCCGATCGCGACAAGGAAATCGCCAAGGTCCGGAAATCGAAACGCTTCACGCCCCTGCTGGAATATTTCCCGGGCGAAGAAGGCGGCGCGTCCCGGAACTGACATGAGCCCCCGGTTACGCAGATTGCTGGTGTTCCCCGCTACCGTCCTGATCGGCATCCTGATCCTGTGGCTCGCCAACAAGGCCGGCCGGGCACACCCCATGTGATGGCGATCACCTGCCCTGCAAACCTGGGGTTTAGGGTGGACCTCGGACCGCGGAAAGAGCTATTTTTCGGCGGTCACCCAGACACAGGGTTGAAAACGGAGATAGGGTGCTGAACCGGGATAATCCGCACTTGGACGTGAGCCAAATTGGACGGGATCGAACCCATTGGAAATCCATTTCCAGGAGCGAAGCCGTACATCTGAGCCGCTCGCGCCGGGTGGCCGTGGTGTTCCGCTCGCAAAGTCGTGAGGCTGCCTCCTGGTTCGACTCCGGCAACCGCTTCTACAGGGCGGACGGCCCCTACCTGTACGATTCTCTGCGCTACTTCCTCTACACCGGGTCCGGGGCGGAACGGGAATGGCTCAAGAGTCATGGCATGCCCAGCAAGCCTCCAGAGGGGGATCCGGAGGCCATGGAGGCCATGGATATGGGCACCGGGGAAATGCTCTCGTTGGGCTCCCCGGTCAAGAAGGACAAGCCCAAGCTTCCGGTGGAATTCCAGTTGGTCAACGGATCCGGCAAGGCAATGGCCAATCTCGATTTTGAAGTGGTGCTTCCGGACGGCACAGTCCGCCGCGGTAGTTCGGATGCGGATGGATTCATCAAGATTCCGGACAATGTCCATCCCGGCAAGGCGAAGCTCAAGTTATTGGGGGGCTCCCACAAACACCACCCCGCCGATGCGACGCGGGGAGCAGGAGCCCCGGCGGCAACGCCGGCCGGAGACCTGGCGGTGGCCGGGGATCTGGCAGTGGCCGCGAAAGATATCGCTACCGATATCGACATTCCGAAGATCCCCAGGCCGGTGGAAATCCTGCTTACGGATTCGGAAGGCATCCCGATGCGGCATGCGCCGTTCCGGGCCGAGTTCCCGGACGGGAAAGTCGAAACCGGACGCTCCGACACTGCCGGATTCATCCGCTTTCCGCACAACACCCAGGAAGGCGACCTGTTGCTGACGCTGACCGGTGTATCGGAAGGGGCGCTCGCGTGAAAGAGCACCGCCTGGGCATTGGGGAACTTTCCGAAGGCATGCCTTTCGACGTGGACGAGACCTACAAGATCACCTTGCTTACGCACCGGCGCTTCCGTCTGGTGGGAATGTTTTTCGACACGGACAAGTCCTTCCTTCTGCCCGTGGCCATCCCGGGCATCCGTCGCATCACCGAGACCCACGCGGAGAATCCGGACGCCAAGATCCTCATCGTGGGACATACGGATACCTCCGGGAAGGAAGACTTCAACCTTAAACTGTCCCTGGAGCGGGCGGAGTCCGTGGCGGCGTACCTGGCCGATGATGCGGACGCGTGGGAAAAGCATTTCCAGGACGGCGACAAATCCAAGTGTTGGGGGACGCGGGAGATCCAAATCATGCTGAGACGTCTCCCGGACGGCGGTCCGCCATTCCTGATCGGCAAAGCCGACGGCAAGGCCGGTCCCGCCACGGAAGCGGCCGTGCGCCGTTTCCAGGAATCCCAAGGCCTCAAGGCGGATGGCGTTGCCGGCCCCAAGACCAGGAAGGCTCTGATCCAGGCCTACATGTCGCTGGATAAAACCTCCCTCCCCAAGGACGCCAAGGTGACCGCGCATGGATGCGGAGAGTTCTTTCCCGTTGCGGAGGTGAAGGACGGCGCCAAAAGCCCGCAGGACCGGCGCGCGGAAATCTTTTTCTTCGACGGCGAAATCGAACCGCCGCCGCCGGATAAGACTTCGAAAAAAGGCTCGAAAGAATATCCCAAGTGGGTCGCCGGGGTGACCGAGACCATCGATTTGATGCTGGGCGAATTGACCGAGGGATTCGATTTCGATCTGCCCAAGCAGAAGGAGCTCGTATTCGAACCCGAATCGCAACTCGCGGGCGGCGGCGGGGATGAGCCCATCCTGGTGGCCGCGAACGACGATCGCCTGGTGGCGCAACTGGTCCAGGAAGCGCGCGATCAACATGATAAGCGGGGTCAGGACCAAACTTACACTTCCGGGCGCGGAACGTTCATCCCATTCCGCCTGGTGGACAAGGCGGCCAGGCCGGACATCAAGTTCGACCACGGATTCCTCGATGACGGCAAGGGCGGCATAGACGAATCCAAACGGCGGGATCCGGGTTTCGACGACTACCTGGCTTACATGAAATGGAGCGCCAAGCTTGAGGCGGCGGAAATGCTCCGTCCCGATTTGATCGATGCGACCGACGCCTACCGGAATTTCCTGATGGCTACCGGCGCGAAAATGGAATTCGATTTCGAAAAGTACGCCAAGGACGACAAGGCCGGGAAAACCGCAATCGAGTCCGCCATCGAAGACGCGACCGCGGCCGCGCTGGAACTGAGCGACTCGACGGGCAAGGATTCCTTCGCCATGCAGACGGACGCTTTCGGGGCGGGGAGCGCGAACGGCCGCTTTCCCTATCCGGGCACCGAGGATTGGCAGAAGGCCATCGGCGCGCATATCCTGTGGGCGGAAGCGAAGGTATCGGTCCAGATCAAGGACAAGAAAAGGCATTTCAAAGTCGACCTTATCCTGAGGGCCGAGGACCGCTACAACTTCAATCCCAACGCCCACGACATCGCGACGGGAGTTCCCGATTCGGACAACGGGATTTTCGAAATCACCGGTCTGGGCAAGGAATTCGACAGCTCCGCCACGGCGAAAAGACATATCGAATTCACCGCCGATGTAGGACCGGTTCCCGATTTCCGGAAACCGCCGGACGGGAAAACCGTGACGGTGCCGCGATGAAAACGCCATCGATCCGCATGAGCGGATATCTGCTCCTGATACCTTTCTTCGCGCTTGCCGCTTGCAAGGCGAAAACGCGGGAAACCGACATGACGCCCAAGCATCCCGAAATCATCGTCCACGACGATACGGTGGGAGTCGCAAAACTCGTGCGCCTGCCGACCCCGGTCCTCAGTGCGCGTTGGACGGATATTCCCCTGGTCGCGGGCGCGGATCCGCGCAGGGATTTGGGGCCCACCGACATGCGCCTGTTCGTATTGGTGCGCATCGACGGGAAGTCCTGGCCCGCATGGGAAAAAGCGCTGACCAAGCCCAAGGAAAAAGGCGACTACCACGTGCCCGAAGCCGTCGCGAACGGTCTGCTTCCCCCGGACATCCTGTCCCGGACGATCCCGGATGCGAAGGGCCGGCGCATCGACGCCGAGATATTCCTTCCGGACTCCCTGGCCACGTCCTGGTACGAAGGCGTCGCCGCGGTGCGCTTGGGCGACTACGTCTTGATGGAATTCACGTCCCACTAGGCCGGAAAGGAAACGGGAGAGAGCATGGCGCAGTTCACGGCAATCACGGCAGAGGCGGGCAAAGGCCTGCGATTGCCTTTGGGACAGGCCCATGTGGTCCGCGTGATCCCCGTCGCGCCCTTGCATACCATGGCCCGGATCCGAGGCGCCCTTTTCGACAAGGACAAGGCTTTTCTCCTGCCCACCTGCCTCGAGGATCTGGAAAGCTTCCGCAAGAATCTGGATAAAGCCGCCCAGAGCGAGTTGCTCATCGTCGGCCATACGGATACCACCGCGGACAAGACCGTCAACGATCCCTTGAGCAAGGAACGGGCGATCGCGACCAAACAATACCTGGAGGACGATGTCCAGGGTTGGCTGGATCATTACGGAACCAAGACGCTGGCCAAGCAGCGCTGGGGCGCGCGGGAAGACCGACTGATGGCCATCGGCATCGCGGACTCGGAAACCCGGCGGCGGCGAAAGGCAGGAGTCAAGGATCCTGTGGTGACCTTCGAAGGGCTCTCTCCAGTCGCGTGGTTCCAGAAGCACCATAATGAAGCCGTGGATGGCGGGGACAACCCCAGGCCGAAGCTCAAAGAAGACGGCAAGATGGGGGACAAGACCCGCGAGGAACTGGTCCGGACCTATATGGAGCAGGACGGCCCCTCCTGGATCGCGGACAAGACCAGGCTCAAGGCCATCACCGTCCATGGCGCAGGCGAGAACTTTCCCCTCGACAATACCGGCTTGGAACTGGATCAACGCGCGGTGGCGGATCGTGACGGGCAGCGGGATCGTGTGGATCGCCGGGTGGAACTGTTCTTCTTCGATGCGGCCAAAGGGATTGTCCCTCCTCCCGGAAAGCCGGATGGCCCGGAATATCTGCAATGGCGAAAGCTGGCCGTTGACAACATCGATGTGACCGCGGCCGGAGTCCAAAGCAAGGTCACGCAAGTGGAACTGGAAGACGTCCTGTTCCGGACCAACAGCGCAGTGGTGCTCCCCGAGGGCGAAACACCGGAAGGCACGGATTCCGGGCAAACGGATGGGGAGAATCCTCCGGCCGCGCGGAGCGCGGTCACCTCCATCGGCGCCTTCGCCGCCATTCTGCGCTTCAACGAAGAGCATCCCGGCCGCACCCTGCTCATCACCGGGCATACGGATACCCGGGGAGGGGAAAAAGACAACCAGAAACTGAGCGAGGATCGGGCGCGCATGGCGCATGCCGTCCTCACCTTCGACAGGGAAACGTTCAAGGCCATCGCGGACAAGCGGCACAAGGTCGGAGATTACAAGCAGATCCTGAAATGGGCATCGGTCGCCCTGACCGGACTTCCCCAGGCGCCGGGAGATCCCGTCCCGGCGAATGATTTCTCGGAATGCGATCCCGGAAAGGTGGATGACGTTTCCGATACCGGCATCGCGCCGCTGAAAGCGTTCCAACGCGCCTATAACGCCAACAAGAACGCCCTGGGAGTAAGCGGACCGGATCTCGACGTCGATGGTTCCATCGGACCCGACACCTGGGGGGCGATATTTGATTGCTACCAATCGGAACTGCGCAACGAGATGGGCGAGAACGCCGCCGGCATGACGCAGCTGCGACAGGGGTTGGTCTTTCTCGATCCGGCGAAACCCACCATCGGTTTCGGCGAGTCCCATCCCATCGAAGGCATCGGCAAGGACAGTTTCAAATCCCAGGCCAACCGCCGCGTGGAAGTCCTGTTCTTCGAGCCAGGCGAAGAACCCGATCTGGTCCTGTTGGAAGAGGCGCCGGAAGAAACCGAACTCTATCTGCCGGACGCCTACGCCCGCATCCCCATCGTTCCCCTGGTCAGCGCGAAACCCTGGTTCGCGGCCTGGGTCGATACGCGCGCGCAAATCGATAAGCCCGCGCGCATGGCGGTCAAGGCCCTCGGTCTCCCGGCCGGAACGCCGGTATCCTTCGAAGTCTTCCCCGCTCCCGCCCCGGGAACAGGAAAGAGCGACGAGATCAAAACCTTTCCAGGCGTGGCCATCACCGACTCCGCGACCGGTCAGGCGAACGACTGGGACTTTGAAGGCCACGCCGTCTTCAAGGGCCTGTTGGAAGCATCGGGGACCTTTCCGCAGTCGCTGTTCCATTTCGCCATCGTGGCCGGCGGGAGGCGCGTACAGACGGTAAAGCCCATTCCCTATCGGGATGATCTTTTCCTTCGCCCCGTCATCGAAGGGACTCCCCCTACGCCCATGATCTCGAAATCGTACATCCTGATTACGGCCTGGGGGCATCGCAAGGGCGTGACTTCGAATCAGGGCATCGTGACCGAATTGAATTTGGCGCCGGGAGGAGCGGATCTGCTCGTCAACGGAACCACGTTGGTATCCACAAACCTTATCGATCTGAATTGGGACCATGGCTGATATACCCGCAGACCCGACAAAAATCCAGCCCACCGGTACGGTGGGGAGTCCCTCCGTAAAACCAGGCGTAGCGGGGATGGTGATCCCCGTTGTCATCAAAGTCCCGTTATCGGTGGATCCGAAAACCCACCCTTTCATCCTGATACAGAGGTTCGACGTGAACTCGCCCAAGGGCAAAGTCGAGTTGCTTGAAGAGGATCAGCCCGACGCTGCGGACGAGAATGGTTCGCTTATCCGTCAATTGCAGAATCAACCCGTTGAAAACTCCGAGCACAATTGGTTCTTCAATGTGCGGACCATTCCCGGCCCGCGCATTTCCATACGCGTATTCGCGAGTTTCGTCGAATCCAGGCTGCAAGCGAAAATCCCGCGTCAATCTCTGCAAATCGGACAATCCAAATTCCTGTCCGTGAGCCCTGCGCAGATGAATCAGGCGCCATCGGTGGATCAAGTCCTGAAAGTGGGCCCCATGCCGCGCCTTTCCGTCGGCATCAACGACGCGAATCCGCCGCCTCTCCCTCAAAACCGTTTTTCGGGTACTGCTTCGCGTGCCATGAGTCACGACCCCACCACCATTTCCGAAATCGTGGCCAGCGTCTTTGAGCGCGTCAAACAACCGTTGGACGCAATCTGGTCGAGCCAGAGCCCGAGCGCGCCCGCTCTGCCGAAAACGCCGAAGTTCCTTCCCCCCGACCCGATCGCCGTCGCGAAGGCCAATGAATTCTGGGCGCGCCAAGTCACGGAAATGCTTTCCTTCACGCCCTATGGCGGGCCTACCGTAGCCTACGCGACCGGCAAGAACCCGGACTTTCTCTTCAGCAACCTCAAGCCCGGACCCGGGGATAAATTCTACGGTCTTGCCTATGCCTGTGAAAACCTCGCGACCTTCATCGCGGCCTCCCGCGGCACCGCCGCTTTCACTGACCGCGGTCTGGAGGCCGGGTCGGTTTCCTCGGGCATCACGGCCAAGGCGGGCGGGAAATGGTTCGTCGCGGTCGCGGCCACGGACGTTCCCAAGGGCCCGCCTGTTCTGGTGGAGCTTCAGAATCCGGACGGCAAGGCCAGTTCCATCCCCCGCTTCGGCAGCGTGGTCGACGTGACGCGCTTCGGGGAACAACAGGCGGACGACGCCTACTTCGGTCCGGGAACCGCGTTGCTTTTTTGTAATCGCGTCCCAAAAGCGCCCAACCCTTCGGCGTATGACGCCATCGTCGGCGACACCACCAGCAACGTGATAAACGCGCCGCTCTCCTGCAGAGTGGAGGGCGATATCGAGATGTGCGCGAAACGCACGAACGGGAAATTGGAGATCACCGGTCCCTTTCCCGTGACCAAACCATTCACGCCCAAACCCGCGAAGCCGGGAACGGTCCCGCAACCGATCCCCCCGGATCCGGTGGCGCTACTCGCGGATCACACCGCGAGCTGCCATATCGGCGGAGTCATCCGCATCAGTCCGGACCGCAAACAGATCCAGGTGTTCGATACCGGGGGCCTGGGAGTGCCGGGCCGGGGAAATGACGTCATCACCATAATGGGAACGGGAAGCGGATTCCACAAGGGCAATATGGACGATCAGCTGAGTAACATCGTCCAGAACGGAGGCGGTGAACCCTTCCGGGGAGCGGGCCTTTTCAGCCGGATTAAAGAAACCGATCTACCCCAATTCGAATCCCAGATCCAAGCGCTCATGGACGCACGCCCGCTCGGGTTTGTGCGCTTCGCGCTCATCGATGCGGGCAAACAACTCGATTACAAGAACGTGGTCAAGCCTTCGGTGGGTTGGCTCAAGTTCCTTTCGCCCTTGCGGCCAATGTATGGAGCGAAGGTTTCGGAGAACTTTTCCATATCCCGCTACCTTTGGTCCCTGCGGGAAATTCCGGGGTTCGACGATTCCCCGGCCTTGGAGGGCTGGTGGTTCATTTACGTGCCCCGCGGCCGCCTGGCCAAAGCCATGATGGCCGATTCGTCGCGCAAGCTGACGCCCACCGAACTGGCCACCAATGCGGTGGCAACCGGCCCACGGAATAAGGAGTGGAACAACAAGGACGGATCGCTGAACATCCCCCGCATTCTCAGGGACATGACCTTGCCCATCCTTAACGCCAAATCAACCGCGCAAGGATTGATCCGCATCACCAACAACAACTTCAATGACTACGGGAAGATGAGCCGCATCCACTACGCCGAAGGCAACTGGGCCGGGGCCCAATTGCCCATGGACCAATTTTTCATGTTCACCACCGGGGTGAACGCCAGCATTTTCCCACCCGACCTGGTGCCTCCCGGCACCCAGCAAATGGCCATCATATGAGCGATCTTTCCGACAAGGCACAATCGTTCCTGGACTTTTACGTGAAGGGGGGCACCCTGCCCGCGACCGGAATCACGTTTCCCGGAATCCGCAGGCGCAGGCCCGCCGTCGTCGGAGCCGCGCCCGAATACGATGCCATCGATTTTCCCGCCGAAGATCCGCCGTTGGATCTGCTCGCCTTGGAGGAAATCCCTCCGGAAACGATCATCCCTTTCAATAAGGCCAAGGCCATGCCCGTCGATATGTGCCCGGCGGAACGGGTGGTGGTCAAGGACAACGGCGGCGACCTTGAGGTGATCCTCCTCCTGGTCCGCGACTACCCATCCGCCCAGATCCCGGAAGAGGCCAAGGCCGCTCCCGATGGGCGCGTCTTCGCGGACGATTCCGGTCATCAATACGAATTGATCCTGCAGGAATGCGTCAATCGCCTATGGGAATTCATGGCCGAGGATTTGGAGATCATCAACTTGGATGCCCGCACCGTCCACTGCTCTTTCGAAGAACTGGACAAGCTTGAAAAGGACGTGCGGGACGGTGAAGCCTGATCCGGTATTCTCCGCGGCGCGTTACGCCCCGAGAGAAATCGCTACCCCTTGAATCCGTACTTCTCCCGATTCCTGTCGATCAGGATCATGGCGATGATCTTGGGCACGTACTCGCGCGTCTCCGGCGACATCATGCCCATGCGATAGATGTACCAGAAGTCGCGGTCGTTGACCGGATCCTCGATGCGGCGCAGGGTCTTGCGCATCTTGCCTTCGCCCGCATTGTAGGCCGCCATGGCCAGGGCCGCGTCGCCGAACTCGGAATAGAGTACATGCAGGTATTTCGCCGCGGCCCGTGTGGCCGCGCGGGGACGGGTGCGTTCGTCCTTTTCCGGAGCGATTTTCTTCCAATTGTCCGGCACCTGGAGATCGTATTCCTTGGCGGTTTCGGGAATCATCTGCCACAGGCCGCGCGCGTCGTTATCGCTTTGCGCGGCCGAGTCGAGCAGGCTTTCCTGCATGGCGATGTAGAGGAAATCCGGCGGCAGGTTCTTGCGCGCCAACTCCTGGCGGATGATGGCTTCGAAACGGGGCTTGCGCCGGAAGCAGCGTTCCAGGGTGGCGCGGTTGCCGGGCTTGGTGAACTCCTCGATCTGGGCCTGCACGGTCTTGATGAAGCTCTCCGGGACGATGAAGCCCTTCTTGCCCAACTCCTCCAGGACCTGATGGACATCGCTTCCCAGCGGCATCCGATAAGTGGGCGCGCGATCGGGAAGCTTCAGCTTCTCGCGGATCTGGAAAAGCTGGCGCTCCGCGTCCAGCAATTGGTGCACGACCTTGGCCCGTTCCGGGGATTGCTCCTCGCCGTTGGCGGAAAAGCCGTCGAGCCCGGTTTCCAGGTCATGGATCTGGCTCAACAGATCGCCTTGCTTCTTGATGCGCGCGCGGTAGCTGTAGTTCTGCCAGCCCAGCACGGAAAGGGCGATGGCCGACGCCAGGCCCAGCACGCCGCCCACCCAGAGGATGCGCTTGCGCGAGCGCGCCACCTTGCTTCCGATGCCGCCGACCCAATCCGCCACGCGTTCCGGCATCACGCCTCCCTGCAGCAGCCGCGCGAGGCGTTCCGGATCCCGCGCCAGGCCCTGCATCACTTCCTGAGGGCTGTTGGTCTTGCGCAGGCGCTTCGCCATCTCCAGGATCAGGCTGCGGTTGCCGCTGCTCTTGCCTCCAGATTTGGATAAAAGCCCCATTTCCGCCGCGCGCATGGCGGGCATGGTCGTGGTCTGCCGGCCCTGCGCCATCAAGGTGTCCGTCCCGTCGTCGGCGGGCAAATCCTTCACGTCCATCACTTCCACGCGCATGGCCGGGCCGTTGGGCCCCAGGCTGATGATCTCGCCTCCCAGCAGCTCGCGCTCGGTGACGCGGATTTTGCCGACGAAGGTGCCGTTGGTGCTGTCCAAATCGCGGAGCCAGAGGCTTTGGCTTTTTAGGGCCACGAGGGCATGACGGCCCGATACAATGCCGGCGTCGTCCCCGGTGAACGCGAGGTCGTTGCCATGGCTGCGGCCCAGGGTGACCGAGGCGAATACCTCGATCTTTCCGATATCCGCGGACCCGCTGAGGACTTCGAGGAAAAAGCGCTTCACACGACCTCCGACACGCTTATCATACCCCCAACCGGTCATTGAGACAATCGCCCGGATGGCCCGTTTTCCGGTGCCCGGGGACCCTCGTAAGCCCCTGAAATCAGGGTGAAAAAAGGCGTCGGCCTCACAAGTCGCAAATCAGCGGGGGCGCTTCGGTCTTGACTTTCGAAAGCCTACCCGGACAGGGTTCCGGAAACTCGGGTCCGCGCCTGGATGCGGCCGATGCCGAGGGGAATTTCAGGAATTCGAGGCGACCGCGGAAATCATTCCGGAAGCACGATCGAGTTGTGCTTGGGCGCGGGGTTGTCGAGCAGAACGTAGAGCAGACCGATGGCTCCCACGGCGATGGCTCCGCCGGCGACCCAATAGACGGTCTTCCGGTTGGACGAGGACGTGCGCGCGACCGGGGCCGCGGGCGACGGAGCGGCCGGTTGGACGGGCTTGGGCGTGGTGTCCACGGCCACGGCCACGGGATTAGCGACGTTGGGATGGCGGTTGGCGAACTCCTCCTGCACGTTGCGGAAGATCAGGTAGATCATGTCGCTGGCGTACATGTCCAGGATCTTGGCGGTGGGCTCGATGTAGATGAGCTGGGCCATGTAGTAGCGGCCCTTCTCGCGCGTCGCCGGCGTGGCCGCGTACATGACGCCCAGATGCTTGAAGATGAATACGCTGTCCGAGTGCGACAGGTTGCTCTTCTTGCTCTTGAGCGCGCTCTCCATGGTGCGGATAGCTTGATCGAAATCCCCGTCCAGATAGGTCGCGTGCAACGCCGCGGTATCCATCATCGTCTTGGCGGCCGCGGGTTTCCCCGCGCCCGGTTTGGCGGCGGCCGCTTTCGCCGATGCCGGAGCGGGCTGGACGGCATTGGCCGTCGGCTTCGGATTGGGAGACGGCTTCTGATTGGCGGGAGCGGGAGCCGGCGCCGGACCGACGAAATCCTCGGGGGATTTGCCGAAAGCGGCGGAGGCGATGAGAAGCAGAACCAGCGCGGCCGGAGCGGCGCGGAGTTTGGACGGCATGTACGGAAAAATAGTCATTTCATTCTCCGTTCCTGGGGACGACCGCGTTCGTGTCCGGAACGGCGGGGCCTTGCAGCATTTTCGAAAGGGTTTCGGCGGTCATGACCGGATTGCGCGGCACCTGCAGGACGGCGGGCATGGCGGGACCTGCCTTTTCCGGCAAAGGGGCGGCGATGGGAAAATCCTCGGGACGGCCGTGGCTCTCGTGCGCCAGCAGCATCGGCATCAGGCTCGGGCCCATCAGCTTGAGCAAAGCCACCGGGAGCGAACTGGTGAATCCGTATTCCTTGGCCTCTTCCCCGTGCACATGGGCGGTCAAGGTCCCGAAGAATCGATCGCCCAGGAAGAACACGAAGGTCGCCGTGCGGTTGACGGTGCGGGACTCCAGCAATTGCCCGCCCTTGCCGAAGGTTTCGAAACGCTGATCGCCCGTGCCGGTCTTGCCGCCCAGGGGGATGTAGCCGCCGTCCTTGAGCGGGAAGGCCTTGTAGCCGCGCACCGCCGTCCCCTTCTCCACGATGTCCAACAGGGAACCCTTCAAGGTGCGGCACAACTCGACGGAAAGCAGACGCCTCGATGTCGTGTCCGCGCGGGAGAAGACGGTCTCGTAAGGCGTGCCTTCGCCGAAACGCAGACGGTCGATCATCACGGAAGGATGGCGCACGCCGTCGTTGAGGAGGATGCCCACCAGCTCCGCCAGGGCGTTGGGACGATCCGCGGAGCTGCCGATGGCGGTGGCGTAGGATGGCACCAGGGATCCGAAGGGGTAACCCAGGCGTTGCCAGGCGCGGTGGATGTCGAGGAAGGCCTCCAGCTCCATGATGCCGCGGATGCGCGAGTCCTGGGCCTGTTTGTGGCGCGTGTTGAACAGCCAGGTATAGGTCTCCTGGATCTGCGCGCGGCTGGCGTCCTTGACCTGGCTCCAGTTGGCGCCGGGATGGTTGCGCAGGAATCCCACCAGCCACAGTTCCAGGGGATGCACTCCCGCCACATAACCCACGTCCGCCAATCCCAGGTTCTCCTTGAAATGCGCGCGGTAGAGTTGGTTCAGGTTCTTCTGCGGATACAGCGAATCGCCCAGCTGCTCTCTCATGAAGGCCGAGAAGCCGAGCGTGTCGGCCTTGGGATCCAGGTAGAGGTAAGCCGTGGCCACGCGGCGCGGCACGGGGCGGAACGCATGGAAGAAAATCTCGGTGACCTGGGCGGAATCGAGGCCGCGGTACTTGCGGTAGAATCGGCCCAGAAAAAGTTGCCCTTCCTGCTCAGCGAACTTGGCGAGATAGGCCTGCCGTTCCGGCGAGGCTCCCGAGTCCATCAGGGAGGCACGGGAGACCGGGGCCTGTGCGATGTAGTAGTACACGATGTCCCGCATCAAGCGGATGAAGACCAGGTTCACGGAATGGCGGAAGGCCTCCTTCAAGGTCTGCACGCCGCCTTCGTTGGCTTCGAAGTTCACGAAGCTGTGGATGCCGCCTCCGGTGAAGAACTTCTCCGCGGTATTGCCCGAATACTTTCGTTCCATGGCCGCGTCCAGCATCGACGCCAATGCGGTATCCGATCCGGGAGGCAGGGCGGCGGGAGATGCGGCCTTGGCCGCCGCGGCGATCGAGTCCTTTGCCTTGGCGGAAGCCGATTGGGAGGGCGCGGCGGAAGCTTTGGCGGCAATGGCCGCCTTTGCGGCGCCGGCATTGGAGACCGCAGCGCCATTCGCAACCGCGACCGCTCTGGCGGAGTTGCGCCCGGCCACGGCCGCCGTATCCTTCTGGGGCAAGGTGGCCAGGTAACCTGCGGCCCAGCGGGTCAAGGGATCGGGAGCGACGGCTTCCAGCTCCAGCAAATCATTGCGGCCCATTCCCAGCAGGCGCGAGCGGATGTCGGTGATGATCTCCAGGTAATTCACCAAGGTGCGCAGCTTGGCGGTCGAACCCAGATCCAGCTTCACGCCTTCGTTGATGTTGAGGGGTTGCTCGTAGTTGTCCGCCTGCACGCGGAGCAGGTTCTTGCCTTTCACGGTCTCGTAAAGCGTGAAGCTGTAGATGATCTTGGAGGGATCTCCCTTCTCGAGAAGGCGGAAGGCGTGCAATCCCACCGAGTCCACGTAGGCGGGATCGGCCAGGCGCCTGAGGACGCGCACCACGGACTTCTGCACCTGGCCGTCCAGGGTGGTGCCGACGGTGAGGTCGAGGCGATCGAGATCATAGAGGCGCGGCAAGCCCAGCAAAGTAAGCAGGGTGTTGCGCACAGCGTTCACGTGCTTGCGCTCGACAAAGGCGGCGGGGAAGAACGCGGCGGCGCGGCGCATGAGTTCGGGATTGGAGCGCAGGGCGGCGTCGCGGAGCTGAGGCGTGATGACGCCTTCGCGGCCCAGGATCTGCAGATAGTTCTCGCTGATGGATTTCAGCGCGTCACGATGCAGCAGCAGATAGGAGGTGGGACGCCGGTGGGCGATGAACAGGTTGAGCACTTGGCGGTAACCCTTGCCCATGGCTTCCATGTCGACGCCGGTATCGATCCCGTCCTTGCCCGCGCCGTGGCTGCGCGGGTATTTAAACAAGCGGTTGATGGAGTCCAACGAGGCTCCGTACCAGGCCAGCAGGCCGTCGGACAGGCCGTTGACTTCGCCGTATCCCGGCAGCGCGGCCAGGGGCACCGTGTTCACGTATTCCAGCAGGATATGCCGGCGCGCTTCCGCCGTGTTCTCGCCATACTGATAGGCGCGCAGGCTGGCCGAGATCATCTGCCGGTATTTCTCCTTGGGCCCGATCGTCCGACCCTCCTCGGAATGCTTGTACTTCTCCAACTGCGTGGCCAAGGTGCTGCCGCCCGCCACGTTGCCCGGGCGGCCCAGCTTCTGCCTGACCAATTCCATGCCCGCTTTGGCCATGCGCGACCATTCGATGGCGGGGTTGCGTTCGGGGAAGACCGAATCCAGCAGGGAGCGGTTCTCGATGAACAGCAGGGTCTTGACCACCTGGGGCGGGATGGAATCGAAGTCGGGATAGACGCGCAAGGGATAGTTGACCGTGAACATCGACTGCCCGCGCTTGTCCAGCAGGTTCAGGCCCGCCTGGGTCTTTTCGCGGTAGGTGGGATAGATGCCCCGTTCCGCCAGCTCCAGCATCTTGGGGGAGAAACGGGACTGGCTCTCCACCTGGAAACCCTGGGCGCGAAGGGACGCCGTGAATTCCGGGATGTGGAGGTAACCGCGGCGTTCATCGGTGGGGCCCTTGTCCGGGAAATGGATCTTGTCGCTCGCCCCTGGCTCGGGGTTGAAGTACAGGCGGCCCGCGAGGCGGCTGAAATAACGCGCCTGGTATTTGGACGAATACGCTTCGTACACGACGAAGGCGGCGGAGAAGCAAGCGATGAGGAGCAACGCGGCGGCGGAGAAAAAGAGCAGACGGCGCACGGCCCGTCGCTTGAGCAGATTGCCGAAGGCGGAGAAGGGATCGCCCACGGTATGGGTTTCCGGCAGCCCATCGGATGGCGGAACCTGCGCCGCGTCCGGAGCCGGTTCCGGCGTCGCGGTATCCGCGGCGACGAAAGGATCCGAAACCGCGTGCGCCTCCTCCTCCGGGTTACGCGGAGCGTTGCCGCCAGGTAGCGCGCCGGTTTCCTCCCCCGGCACGGACCGCGAGTCATCGCGCATGGTTTTCGGGTCGTCCGCTTTTTCCGTCCCTTCGCCGGGCTCCAGCATCATGCCGCCTTGGCCGCGGAGACCGCGGCAGAACCGCGCATTTGGCATGCCGGTTGGGTTGGAGTATATTGTAACATCTCCGGTCCTGACGATGCGAAACCTTTGCCGCCCACGCCCGCACGGCTTCCGGACACTGTCCAGGCAACCTGCGGTCGAGGTCGGGAGGTCGGCGGTCCTGGTCGGAAGAAAGTGATCATGGGCGGCGACAGATGATTCCCGAAGACGCCAAAAAGATACGGTTTTGCCGGGCATCTGCAAAGCCCTCCGCCGCGGAATTCCTGTGAAACCCGGAGCGTTCCGGCCGAAGCCGCAGGAAGAGGACGAACCGGCGGTCGGCACTCCCCAAGGCGTACAGATCCTCGCCTTCCTCTGCGGCCTCGTCGTCGCCTTTCTCGGTTTCAAATCCACTTGGTCGGACTACACGCTCATCGACAAGATGGGGCATCTGGATCGCTTCCAGGAAACCGACGGGAAATTCCTCAAGGCCGGGATCCGCACCGACACGCTGGGCGCGACCAGGGAATATTATCCGGACGTCCTCTATGAATATTTCGTCGACGGAAAGAGCATCTGGGGCTGGCGCCTCTCCTACGAGGAAGAGCCCAAACCCAAGGCATTCTGGGAAGGGCGCGTTTCCGGCTATGCCAAAGGCGCCGCGGTCAAGGTGTTCTACAATCGTCTCGAACCCAAGGACTCCATCCTCGAGAAAAAGCACGACGGGCTCTACCGCGTCTGGATGAAGATGCTGCTGGGACTGGGATTCATGCTGGTGGGAGTGCTGCTGGCGGTGCTTCCGCTCACGGGTTGGCTGAAGCGGACTCCCGGGCGGGATTCCGGGGCCCCGTAGCGGCCGCGTTACCTTAGGCGCGTTACCACGGGCGCGCGGCATGGGGAAGGTTTCAAAAGATGAAACCGGCCATCACGGCCACCACCACAGTCTTCACGTCCTTGGCCTTGCTCTTGTCGAGGCTGTCCTTGCCGAAATTGAAGCGCAACTGGAACGATCCCAGCCCCCACTCCACTCCCGCCCCCATGCAAAGGCTCCAGTCCAGCTCCGACAGATTGTCCGGATTGATGAAGGGAGGCGTCTCCTCCGGAATCACCGTGCCGCCGTTCGCGATGTCGATGTATTCGGAATAGGACTCCTTGGAAAAAGCATAGGCCAGGGATGGCCCGCCGAAGAAGATGGGCATGACCTCGGACTCGGTGGGCGCCGTGATCTTGAGCATCAAGGGCATTTCCAGGGCGTGGAACTTGATGGTGTTGACCTTGGTGCGGCCGTCGTCCGTGGACGTGATGGATCCGCTTTTGCTTACGTAGAGGAGATCGGTTTCCAGGCCCAGGAACACCGGAAGGTGGAACGCCAAAGTGAAGCCGACAGTCGGCCAAAGCTCCGTATCGAACTTATGGACATCCTTGCCCCAATAGGAAGCCGCTGTCATGCCGCCGACCAGGCCCAATGCGACGGGTTTGCGTTCGGCATGAAGTTGGGAAAAAAACAGGGGGAGCAGCAGGGCGGTCAGGGAGAGGCGGACGGTTGGTGTCATCCGGGGAATTATCCCAATTAGGAGGTGAAGGAGCAAGCAGGAAAGGCGCCTGGGGAGACCACCCTTTTTGGGCGGCCGTCATCCGTCCGGTTTACCGGCATTCCCGCGAATGCCGACCGGCCAGGCCTTTCCGGGCCGATTACAGGATCTTGACCTTGAGTTCCTTGCCGAGAGCCTTGGCGACGCGCTCCAAGGTGGAGAGCTTGATGTCGTCGGCGTGGTTTTCGATGCGGGAGATGGCGGTGCGCTTGGTCTTCAGGCGGCTGGCCAGTTCTTCCTGGGAAACCCCGGTGGACTCGCGGGCTTTGCGGAGCATCTCCCCTACGCGCGTTTCGCCGCTCTTGCTTGCAGTCTTCTTCGCGGACTTCGCGGCGGTTTTGCTTTTCTTCGCTTTTGCCATTTAAGGTCTCCTTATGGTCGCTGGATTGGTGGCCGGGACGCGCCCGGTTTAATGTAAGCCGGAATTCCCCCACCTAGCCGGGGAGCCCCACCTTCTGGCATCAAGGTTAACTTATAGGTTAACCTCTGTCAAGGCTGCGGGCCCGGCCCGCGTTGCTGAAACGTGCGATGTTACCGCGCAGGTTGCCCCCACCCGGATGCAATATCCGGCCCGTGAAAAACTTCTTTCGCGGGAAGCACGCAGGATACGTATTGGGAAGGCTGGACTGATCGGAAAGGCCGGAAGAGGTACGGCGCGGGGCGGGGAAAATATGGTAAATGATCCGCCGGAAATCAACTCCCGGCCCCGATCCCCGTCCTGGCGGGGCTTTCCGGTCGTCCTGCGCCTGTCCGCTACGGTGCCTCCCGGGATACCTCCCTGGATACTTCCAGCCTGCCCCATACGCGGCCCAGTGCGGTGGCATTTGAGGAAATGAGGGCCGGGTAACGCGGGAGGGCTCAGATTCCGATGCGATCCCGCTCCAGCAAATCCGCGGAGCCTTGGCGCGTCGTAGGGATATGGCCGGGAAGCCGGCGGATGTTTTCGTGGATCGCGTCGAGGAACCATTCCTTTTGGGGGAAAAACGAATCTTCCATTTCCGCCGGGGGCGTGATCCAATTGCGCGCGCCCAGCACGGTTACGGGCGCATCGAGATCGTCGAAGAGCGCCGCCGAAAGGCGCGAGGCCATGGTGTGGAGGAAGGAGCCGCGTTCGCAGGCGTCCGAGGCCAGCACCACGGCGCCCGTTTTGCGCGCCGAATCCAGGATGGGGCCGTAGTCCAGCGGGTTCACGAAGCGGACGTCGATGACCTCGGCGGAGATGCCGTAATCCCGCTCCAGCAGATCCGCGGCCTCCAGCGCGCGGTACAATGTCGATCCCAGCGTGACGAGGGTGACATCCTTGCCGGCGCGGCGCAGGGCGGGCGCGCCCATTTCCACTTCGTAATAGTCTTCCGGCACGCCCCCGGGGACGAACAGCTCGGCCTCGCCGTATAAGCGTTGACTTTCAAAGAACACCACCGGATCCGTCCCGCGCAGGGCCAGGTTCAGCATGCCCTTGGCATCGTAGGGCGTGGCCGGGAACATCACTCGCAGCCCCGGGATATGCGCCACCAGGGAACTCCAGTCCTGGGAATGCTGGGCGCCGTACTTCGATCCCACCGACACGCGCAGCACCAGCGGCATGCGCAAGGTTCCGCCGGACATGGCCTGCCATTTGGCCATCTGGTTGAAGACCTCGTCCCCGGCGCGGCCGAGGAAGTCGCAATACATGATCTCGGCCACGGCGCGGCCGCCGCACAGGGCATAGCCCACCGCGGTGCCGGCGATGGCGGCCTCGGAGATGGGAGCGTTGAACAGGCGGTGGTAGGGCAGGCATTCCGTGAGGCCGCGGTACACGGAAAAGGCGCCGCCCCAGTCGCGGTTCTCCTCCCCGTAGGCGATCATGGCGGGATCCTCGCGGAAGCGGTGCAGCATGGCTTCGAAAAGCGCGTCCGCGTAGGTGACCGCGCGGGACTTGGGGATGGGCTTTCCGTCCAGCAGGCCGGAGCGCGCCTTGTCGCGCAAGGCCGTCAGGCGCGGATTGCCGTCCGGATCCACAGTAACTTCCGGGATACCCTCGCCCGTGCGCTCGGCCTTGCCGAAGGAGAACATCAGCCCTCCGATGGCTTCGCCCGCAAGGCGCGGCGAGGCGTCCGTCCCGGAGGCGTGCCTGAGCGCGTTGAGGATGCGCTCCGCGCCGCGCAGCCGCATGTTTTCCAGATCCGAAGCGGAAGCATGCCCGTTGGCGATCAGGTACGCGCCGAAGGCGGCGATGGAATCGGCCTGCTGCCAGCGCTCGACCTCGTGGCGATCGCGGTAGGAGGAGGCGTCCGAAGGGGAATGGCCCGAAATGCGGTAGGTCACCGTGTCCAGCAAGGCAGGCCCGCGGCCCTCGCGCAGCAGCTTGAGCTTGCGCTCCACCGCGTCCGCAACCGCCAACGGATGATAGCCGTCCACGCGCTCGGCATGCATGGCTTCCGGATTGATGCCCGCGCCCATGCGAGCCAGCACCCCGAAACCCATGGTCTCGCCGAAGGTCTGCCCGCCCATGCCGTAGAAGTTGTTCATGAAATTGAAGAGGATGGGCGGCGATCCGCCCAAGGCCGGGTTCCACAGGGTCCGGTACTGGTCCATGGCGGAGAAGACCATGGCTTCCCACACCGGCCCGCAGCCCGCGGAAGCGTCCCCGATGTTGGCGATCACCACGCCGGCCTTGCGGTTCACGCGCTTGTGCAACGCGGCGCCCGCTGCGATGTCCGCGGAACCGCCGACGATGGCGTTGTTCGGCATCACGCCGAAGGGCGGAAAGAAGGCGTGCATGGATCCGCCCATGCCGCGGTTGAAGCCCGCGTCCCGGCCCAGGATTTCCGCCAGGGTTCCGTACAGCACGTAGTCGATGGCCAGGTCCCGGGCGTTTCCGGAGGTAACACGGCTGTAACCCTCCACCGCGCGCAAGGTCCTTCCGCCCCCGTAGCCTTCCAGCATTCCCGGGATGCGATCCTCCGGCAGCTTGTCGATGGCGCTCAGGCATTTCGCCAGGATTTCCCCATGGCTGCGATGGGATCCGAAGATCAGATCGTCCGCGTCCAGGGGCCAGGCCATGCCCACGGCCGCGGCCTCTTGGCCGATGGAAAGATGGCAAGGGCCTTTGTGCTCGCAGGCCACGCCCTGGTAGCTTCCCTGCAGCTTGACATGCTGGAGCATGGTCTCGAACTCGCGGATGAGAGCCATGTCACGGTACATGCGCAACAGGCCCTCCCGGCCGAAACGGGCGGCCTCTTCCTGCGGATTGGCCTTGTAGGCGTTGAGGGCGATGCGGCCCAATTCCAGGGAGCCCCGCTTCCGCACCTGCGCGGGAAGGATGGGAAGGTTCTTGGGCATGGCGGGGAAATGTACAAAAGGGGCCGGACATGGCTGCCCGGCCCCTTCCCCCGCTTGCGATCCTAGAACACCACGGGCAGCGACAGCACCTTGCCCTCGCCTTCCGCGCGGACGATATGCAGGCCCGGGTTCACGCCCGTCACGCGCAATTCCGCGCTGCCGGTCGCGGAGACATCGCCCGCCACCAGGCGGCCCTGGAAGTCGAGCAGCTCCACCTTATACACGCCGGCTCCCGGAAGGAGGATCCGCAAGGAATGCGCCAGGCGTTCGATCCTCAGGCGCTGCGCTGTTCCCGCGAACGCGGTCTTCACCGCTGTCGGAGGTTCGAAAGGCTGGCTTGGCGAAATGGAGTTCAAGGTGTACCAGGTCTTGGCGTACCACAGGCTCTTCGCGCCTTCCTGGGACTTTACGTTGTTGGTGGCGATGTATACGACCTGCTTGTTCTGGAGGCCGGTGATTTCCAGGAACACCTTTTTGCGGTCCGTGGAGATCTTGATCGACTTGATGGTCCGGTTCACCACATTGCGCTTGGGGCCGCCGTAGGAGCTGTCCGGCGTATAGGACCATTGCTGCACGGCGTAGTTCGCCGTCGCTTCGCCCGAGGCGCCCACGGGCATGGAATATTCGATCTCCATGCCCGTAGCGCGGGAACGCACCGAAATGATTTCGAAGACGGCGGTCCCGTTCGGGACCAGCTTCTGCAGGCCGAAGGTCTTGCCGAGCCAGCCCTGGTTATCCTGGCTTCCCGTGCCCAGGCCGCCCATATAGATCTCGCCGTTGTCGCCGGTGCGGATGCGCTGCACGCCGCATTCCAGTCCGCCGCTATGCTGGATCATGCCGCCTTGGTATTCGCCGTTCACCTTTTCCAGAAAGGCGCGGTAGATGCCGCCCAGGCTGATGTCGCCGTAGACGAACTGGCCCGCATAGGGGCCGGCCTTGATGAGCGAAGGTTCGGTGGGGCTGTCGTTGGCCTCGCGGTACGGGATCCAGATGGCGGGAGGCGAAGCGGTATCGCCCTTGGCGATGCGGTCCGCGGTGCGGAAGCTTTTCTGGATCGCTCCGGCTGGATCCACTCGGTAGCCGTAGAAATGATCCTGCTGCACGTGGATCAGCGGGCTCGCGGGGCGCCAGCCGCCCTGGTTGTCGGTGGTGAAGATCTCGCCGTCCGGGCCGATGGCGATGCCGTTGGGCGCGCGTAGGCCTTCCGCCACGATGCTGTAGGCTCCGCCGCCGATGGGAATGCTCACCACCGTGCCGCGATCCTTGCCGAGTTGTTTGGTGGGCCAACCGCTCATCTGCACGCCCACGGCCAAGGCCATATAGAGCTTGCCGTCCTTATAAACCGGACCGAAGGAATATTCGAACCAGCCGCTATACGAAGGCAGCTTGCCGACCTCCTGCAAGGTTTCGAACTTGCCATCGCCGTCCTTGTCCACCAGCTTGACGATGCGATCGATGTCCCCGACGTAGATGTCGCCGTTGACGACGCACAGGCCCTGCGCGTCCTTGAACCCCGAAGCGATCTCGGTGTATTTGATGGCGGAGGCGTCCGTGCCCTTGGTGCCCGTGACGCGGTACAGATGCGTCGATCCGGTGCGCGGGCCGGTGATGGCTATGCCCGTGGCCGGATCCGTCGCGGCCGGTCCCGTGGTCCCGCGCCAGGTCAAAACCAGCATGTCCCCATTGGGAAGGAACTCCAGGCCTGATACCTTGGGCTCGAAACCCGTAGGCCGCAAAGTGGTCAGGGCGTAGCCGGGATGCAGGCCCACCTCCACGCCCCATGAAGGGGTCAGACAGATCGCCGCGCCGATAGCAGCGCCGATCGCGCAACCCATGACGCCGCGGAACGCGATCCTGATAACGGTTATTCCTACTCCATGCTTCATCTCATCCCCCATTTGGAAAAATCTTCACCCTGGCCTAAGGCCCCACCGGCGCGGTCATCACCGACAGTCCGGAATTCGCCACTTGCAATACCAACGGTCCCGATGCTCTCGCGGCCCCGGCCCAATAGACTTGCCCCGCCTCGCCGGGCAGGGCAAGTTGATCCAACATGCGGCCATCCAGGCTGCGGATGGAAAGCCGGTTGCCCCCGCGGGCATTTCCGCCGGCGGGCAATGCATAGCGGATCATCCATCCGCCGGCGCGCGAATCGGCGCGCAAAACGCTTAAAAGATTCCCGCGACCCGCCGCCGGGAACCCGCCCGCCAGGGTGGGCTTGGCGTTGATGGGCTTGCCCGTCGCCGGATCCAATTCCATGAACATGTAATCCTTGTAGGCCACGCCCGCGCCTTCGGACTGCAGGGCGATGGAACCTTCCGACAACATGTTGCTCATGTCCTTGGGATCATCCTTGTCCGACCAGCGCATCTTCCAGCAGCGGAACACGATGGTGCCGTTCACGGTGTGCACGGCGCTGTCCGATCCGCGTACCAGCGCTTCCATGGTGTTCCAGGCTCCATCGATATAAGGCACCGAGCTGCCCAGGCATTGCCGTCCGTCCGGATTGCCGTGGGCCACCATTTTTCCGCCGGGCTTATACTGGTGCTGGGTCTTGGTGGAATCGACCGTGGTATTCACGTAGACGTTGCCGATGGTCCAGATCTCCCCCATGCCGCGCTTCTGCCCCTGGTATTCGATGGAGCGTGGGTAGGCCCCGAACAGGCGCGGCCCTTCGATGCGCGCATGGTAGAGCATTCCCGCGTTCTGCTGCAGGTCGCCCAGCTTATCGAACTTCTCGCGGATGCGCACGCGGTAATGGGAGTACAGTTTCTTGGTGACGATGTGCCCCGTGGGGCTGCCGCTGGCGTGGATGGAACTGTCGCTGGCGCGCACGGAAAAGGTGCCGTCGGGATTCTTAACCGGATCGTTGTTGGGGGCGTCCCCGCCCAAGATGGTGTAGAAGCCGTTCAGGGTTTTGCCGTCGAAGGCCGAGACCCAGCCGGAATCCTTCTGGGCCTGGGTGATGGTGTCGGCGGAGGCGCGCGTCTGGAAAAGGGTGGAGAAGAAGGCCGTGAAGAGGGCGGCGAAGATGTGGCCATGGGGCAATCCGACGGCGTAACGGCGTAAGGCGGTATCCGATCCAATCCCCATGTGCTCCCCTTGTGAAACCGGCCTCCCATCGTCCTTGCCTGGACGTTTTCCGGAAAGCCATTCCTAAGATAATCGCGGAGCGGGATTTTTATTTAGTAATTATTCGTTTTATCCGACTTTATTTTGTCGTAATTTCGGGATATATCCAAGTTATTGTCAGTAAATACGTTATTTAATCGTTTTTATAGGTTTAGTAATTATATCAACATTATTGGAAACCGCCCCCGTCGACCAGGTGACCTTGATGGGCGTGACCCCGTCCATCTCCTGGATGAAGAACCAATGGGCGCCTTCCTTCTCCACCCGGCCCTCGGCCCCGCCGCCCCAGACTTCGGGCATGCCGCGTCCGTCCACCTGCAGGCGGATCGCCGTCTCCGCCGGGATTCCCGTAACCTCAAAGTTACGGAAGAGCGCGTTGTCGCCGTAATGATCGTCGAACTCCGGAGTTTCCCGCACCTTGATTTGCCTGCCTCCCGGCAGCGTCAGCACGTAGTCCAGGCGCGCCTTTCCGCCTACGACGGCCGTGGCCGCCAGACGCACAGTGACAGGAATGTTACCCTTGGGACCCCGCACGGACCATGGGGCCGGATTGTCGCGCTTCTGGTAGACGGGACCCGCGGGACGATAGTCCGCTCCGCCCGCCGGCGAAGGCCCGGTTTCGGCCGCGGCGGCGCCGTTCCAGGCCAGGTACAGGCTGCAACCTTCCCGGTCGTAGGCGACGGTCATCTGCCTGTGTAACGCCAAAAAGACCATGCCGGCCCTGCCTTCCAGGGACCCTTCGAACAACCAGGGATCCCGGGGACGTTGGGCCGAGGCCGGTCCGGAAGCGACCAGCATGGACAGGATGGCGATGGAGGCGGGCGACCTTAGGTATTTAGGGATGCGCATTCCTTTAGGATACTCAAGCCCGCGTCCGGCGGGAAGCCGTTTTTCTAAATTACGGAGATGACCCAGACCATCCGGGTGAATTATTACGCCCAGCTGCGCGATGCCCTGAAGACCGCCTCCGAAGAGGTTACTCTGGAGCTGCCCGCCCGCGAGCGTGACATCCTGGAGCGCCTCGCCCAATTGCATCCCCGCCAGCGTGATTTGTTCCTGGCCAGCCGCGTGGCCGTCGACGAAAATTATCTGGCCACCGATGCCGTGCTGCAAACCTTGACGGGCGTGGACATCATCTCCCCCATCAGCGGCGGATAGATGAGCGCCAAGCCGTTGTCCACCTCCGCATCCGCCGCCGACTTAAAGCCATCCGCCCAACCCATGCTGACCCATGAGCCCCTCGATCGCGAGGCCCTGCGCCGCGAGGTTTCCGATCCCGCTGCGGGCGCCGTGCTCCTGTTCGAAGGCACCGTGCGCGATCACTCGGACGGCCTCTCCGGCGTCGTCGCGCTGGAATACGAGGCGCAGGCCTCCATGGCCGGCAAGGTCATCGCCGCCATCCTCTCCGAGACCGCGCGGGAAATCCCCCTGCGCAAGATCGCGGTCCGGCATCGCCTGGGCCGCGTGGAACTGGGCGAACCCACCATCATCATCGCCGTGAGCGCCTCCCATCGGGAGGAAGCCTACCGCGCCTCCCGCCTGATCATCGACCGCATCAAGCACGAAGCGCCCATCTGGAAACGGGAAGTCCTCGCGGACGGAACGGGGAGCTGGAGCAAGGGATGCGTCGCCCATGGGCTTCAGGAAGAAAAAGTCAAAATGAAAAATGAAAAGTGAAAAACTCAAAGTTTAATTCCAAGGCAAATCCAATGGGCTGCATCAGCCTTATTCCGTCATTTTTCACTTTTCATTTTTCATTTTTCATTTTGAGTTCTCTCCCATGACCACCTCCATCAAACCCATTCTCGACAAGGCCATCGCAGGCGAACGCATTTCCCCCCGCGAAGCCTACTCCCTGCTGACCTCGCCGGATTGGACCGCTATCTTGGCCGCCGGATTCGAGCGCCGCAACCGTTTGCACGATCCCGCGGTGGTCAGCTATACCGCGTACCGCGTCATCAACTACACCAACTTCTGCGACGTCGACTGCTCGTTCTGCTCCTTCAAGGACGAGATCGAAAGCGATCGCGGCTATACCCTTACCCTGGCCGAGATCGCCGCCAAGACCGAAGAGGCCCTGGCTTTGGGCGTGGACCATATTTTCATCCAGGGCGGGGTGAACCCCAAGCTCCCGCTCTCCTATTATATCGACGCCCTGCGCATGCTGTCTGAGAAGTACCAGGTCCACGTGCGCGGCTTCTCCCCTGTGGAACTGCTGCGCCTGGCCCGCAAAGAAGGCATGCCGCTGCCCGCTTTGCTGACCATTCTCAAGCAGGCCGGTCTGGGTTCCGTGCCCGGAGCGGGCGCGGAAGTGCTCACCGATCGCATGCGGCAAATCCTGTCGCCGAAAAAACTCAGCGGCGAGGATTGGTGCCACGTCATGGGGGAATGCCACAAGCTGGGTCTACCGGGCTCAAGCAACATCGTGTTCGGTTCCGTGGAGACGCCCGAGGACGTGTGCGAGCATCTCGCCTTGATCCGGAATCAGCAGGACCGCACCGGCGGCTTCCTCGCCTTCATCCCCTGGACCTTCCAGCCACAGACCAGGAAGTTCACCGTGCGCCATGTGCTGGGATGGGAATACCTGCGGCTGATCGCGGTCTCGCGTTTGTTCCTGGACAACATCCCCAACATCGAAGTGAGCGTGCTGGGCATGGGCAAGGATCTGGGGGAGCTGGCCCTCTATGCGGGCGCCAACGACATCAACAGTATCGTGATCGAAGAGAACGTCCTGCGATCTTCCGGGCTTAAGACCCTGGGCGCCGCGGTGAAATTCATCCGCGAGGCCGGGTTCACGCCGCGCCGCCGCACCCTCAGCTACGAGTTCGGGAAATATCCGGAAGCCGCGAACGGATCCGCAGCCGGAGCCCCGGCCTGAAACGTCATTCCGCCAGGCGCTTACGCAGGTCGTCGGTGACCTGCTTCAAATCCTTGGTATAGCCCGTCACGAATCGCGCCCGGAAGCGGGCCAGGGGGTCCTTGATCTCCGCGCTCTCGGTCAGCGCCACGGTGGAACCTCCGCTGGAATCTCCTACGATCAGGAACACCCTCTCCCCGCCCACATCCAAATCCCCGCCGGACAAATGATCGGCCCATTTTTCGATGGGACGATCCAGGCCCTCGGTGTGCGTCATGACGCGGCCCTTGAGATCGGTTTGCCGCCAGGTGAGCACGGGTTTGCTGCGGATGATTTCCGAGGTCGCGACGTCCGAACGCCAACGGGGATAGTTTTCCACGGCGGTGAGCACGGCCCAGACGGCTTCGGGACTGGCCTGCAGACGCACCGAGGCGCTGGCTTCGTGCCTGACGGGCAACAGGAATCCGGACAGCCATGCCAGCCCGGCCAACCCGATCAAAACCGCAGCTAATTTCACAAGCACGTTCATGCGGACTCCCCGGTTCTCCGGGGTTATCATCCCATATCCCTTGTGCGCGGATCAAATCCCGCGATTCCGGTATCAAGGCCTCAGGGTTTCAGGACTTTGTACGTCTGGTAATTATGGACTGCGGGCCCGAAATAAGAGGTCTTGGACCGATAGGCCGCATCGACCGCGGACAGGGTGGCCTCCATGGCGGCCTCGCCTTCCTCGGCGAAGCTGACCGAGGGCGGATCGAGTCCGGGCATGGTCTCCACGCCCACGACAACTTCCTTTCCGGTGGCCACGGCATATTCGATTTCCCGGGAGGCCCCGTCGATTACGGGTTGCGGCTTGTCCACGTAATCCATCAGGGTCAGACGATCGGAAGCATCCGCGATCCATTCGCTCAGGGGACGAGTCACCCCGTTCCGGGTGATGGGCCTGTCGTCCAGCCACCGGGGCACGCAGGCGTTCACGCCCACACCGCTGCCGCGCAGTACGGCGGAGACCTTTTCATACATCTCGATCCATTGCGTGCCGTTGCCGTTGGAGTCCGCCGCGTAGGTGTCCAAGGAGTAGGCTTCCACGTCCAATTGCATGGCGGTGGGGGCCGCGCCGCCACGGGCGGCTTGGGCTTGCGCGAAGGCTCGCACCTGACCGGCGATCGCCGCCACCGCGGCATGTCCCGGACGCAGCGCCCAGGCCGGATCCCCGAACAACAGTTCCACGGCGCATCCGCGGGCATATGCGGAATCGATGAATACGCCGACCGCCTCGCTTTGGGTGGCGATGATGCCTTCCGCATACATGTAGAACGTGCCTATGCCCTTGGCCGCGCCGAAATCCAGCAAGGCCTTGCGCTCCGCCGGCACGGTGATGGTACTCGATTGCCAAACCCATAGTTGCTTGCGGTAGTCGCGATCGAGGAAGACATCCGCGCGGGTCTGCGCGGCGGATAGTGCCGCTCGGGATCCGTAATAGCCGCGCGCATCCACGGTGAGATCGCCCAGGGCGGATTCCCGGGCCGAGGCTGCGGTCTTCGCCGGAGCCTCGGCCATCGAGGACGGGGGTACTACTGGAGCAGCCGATGAGGAGCCGGCGGCGGCTGCGAATCCGGGCGAGGCCGCGGAGTTGAAAAACATCCGGCCGGAAATGGGGTTGATCCCCGAAACCGGAACAGGCGAGCATCGGCCATTCGCATCCACCGCGTCCACGACATCCGTGGTGGCCACGGCATTCACGGCGTCCATTGCGTCCGCAACTTGCCTAACATTCCCGGAGGTGAAACCGCCCGCCGCCGTCCGGCCGGTATTCGATTTATGCGGTGGAATGAGGATGGAGGCGGGGATTTCGAAAACGTAGCGGCCGGAACTGTCCGTGAGCGTCCGCAGATGCAGCCCGGGCAAGGAAACCCGCGCCTCCTTCACCGGATGTCCCTTCCAGGTTACCGTACCTTCAAGGGTACTTGCGGAGGTCCGCGTCGCGGCCCCGGCCACCGCGATGCAGGCCAAACCCATCCGCCAGGCGCGGCGGACGCCCGGACCCCGTCCCGGGCAGGAACCGGGGCCACCGGCAATCCGGATCCAGGGGGGAAACGTTTCGGATAAAAAGGAGAAGGGAAATCGTCCGGCCATGGGTAACCCCCGGCTCCCAGTCTAGGCGGGAACCGGCCGGAACGCAAGCGGATTCTTCCCAGGAGTCCCGCGGAGCTACAATGCGCTGATATGCTGCTGATGACGGTCGCGGAAATCGGTATGCGCGGCGTCGGCGGCCAGGGCCCGCAGCTTGGGGTCCGCCTGGACCAGCTTGGTCACCGCTTTCACGCGGTTGCCGTTGCCGGGATGATCAGACAGCCATTCGGGCGCGCCCGTGCTTTGCGCGCGGGTGAAGTATTTCGCGATGCCCATGGGGTTGCGTCCCGTGCGCCCAAGGCTCAGGGTACCGCCCTTGTCCGCTTCGGTTTCATCCGAACGCGTGAATTTGAGACTCGCCAATTGCCCGGCGGCCCCGGCGGCCAGTTGGCCCACCTGCCCCGCATTGGTGCTATTCAATGCGACCTGCAAAGCCAGGCCCAAGGCCTCGTTCTTGGCCACCTGCCGGCGGTAATGATGGTGGGTGACGTGGGTGATCTCATGGCCCAGCACGCCGATCAGTTCGGATTCATCCTGCATTTTCTTGAGAATGCCCGTGTAGATGTAGACGTAGCCGCCCGGCACCGCGAAGGCGTTCTCCACGTCCTTGTCAATCAAAGTGTAGGTGAAATTGTAGGCGGGCTTTTCGTTCTCGGGCAGGAACGCGACGATTTCCTGCGCCAAGCCCACGATGTAGTTCTGCATTTCCATCTGCGCCTGGTTGCGGGGAACAAAGATGGGCATCTCCCGCTTGGCGGTGTCGTTGGTCCTCAGGGTATTGTCGAACTGGGCTCCCAGCTTGGCTTCGTCCGCGTCCGAGACCAGGACCGATCCCGCCCCGCCAAAGAGTCCTGCGCATTGGACGAAGACGGAAATGGAAACCAAAGCCAGGGCGAATCGGGGCGCGCAGAGTTTCCGGGAGCCTTGGGCGATATGCTGGACTGACATGGTCGACCTTTCCGGCGGCCCGCGGAAGCAGGACGCATTCATGAGTAAACTAAATTCCTGTCCCGTCGGAAGAAGAACTCATTTGCGGCATAGAACGGGTGGCGGGGTCGGAATCGGATCGCGGACGGATTTTGGGGAAGAAAGGCGGACGCCTCGATTACTATGCGCGCAAGGCGGGAACAAGATCCCCCAGATCCCGGATTCGCATCAGCGCGCCTTCTCGAACGAATGGATCCGGATGCGAGTCGATGCCCGCGAAAGGCATTCCCACCGCCAGGGCGGCCTCCTGATCCTTGATCGCGTCCCCGACGAACAGGCAGCGATCGGCGAACACGGAGAATTCCTTCAGCATGCGATCCAGATGCTGCGCCTTGCCTCCCGGAGTTCCGCAAACGCGCGTGAAGAAACCGCCGAGATGGAAATGCGCCACGGTTTTTTCGATGACGTCCTGGGGAGTGCCGGTGACCACGGCCAATCGGGTCCCGCCCTCGCGCGCGGCGGCCAGGAATTCCGCGGCGCCGGGCATCAAGGCCATGCGGGATCGGCTGGCGTCATCATGCGCGCCGAAACGCGCCAGGGCCATGGCGAAAAGATCCTCCGGCATCGGCTTGCCCGCCAGGGATTCGTACATCAGGGGAATGGTCTTCTGGCGCGAGAGTCCCGCGGAAGAAAGCTGTAGAAGGCGGATGGCATCCTTGGAAAAGCCCAGGCCATCGAAGGCATGGCAATAGGATTCCAGCTTGAGGGCCATGTAATCCATGATCACGCCGTCGAAATCGAGGAAGATGAAATCCGGGCGGGAAATCAATTCTTGGGGATCACCACGGTGTTGGTCATGAACCGCGCGGTGAAGTTGGTGTTGACGCTGTCCGCGGCGACGGCAGCAAGCGTTGCCGAACCTTTCACCTCGTCCTGTACATCGGCGACGCGGTTCGCCGGGGCCGGATGGGTGGAGAGCCACTGGGGAGGACCTCCCGCGTCAAAGCGCGAAAACAGGGTCGCGATGCCCAGTGGATCGCGGCCGACCGCGCCCGTGTATTGGGTGCCGAAATAATCCGCCTGGGATTCGTTGTCCCGCGAGACTTTGAGCTGCGCCAGGGCCGCGAAATTGCTCGCGACCAGTTGCGTAATCTGACCCGCATCGTTGCCCAGCAGGGCTTGCACCAACAGTGAAAGGGCCGCGCTCTTGGCCATGGCATCCCGGTAATGATGCTGGGTGACATGGGCGATCTCATGGCCCAGCACGCCGGTCAGCTCGGACTCGTTGCGCATCTTCTTGATGATGCCGGTGTAGATGTACACGTAGCCGCCCGGCACCGCGAAGGCGTTCTCCACGTCCTTGTCGATGATGGTGAACGTGAATTTGTATCCGGGTTTTTTATCCGCGGGGATCTTGGCGAGGATTTCCTTCGCCAGATTGGTAACGTAGTCCCGGAACGCGGCCTTCTCCGGCGTACTCGCGTTGTAGACCGGATAGGCGTTGGCCGTGTCCTTGGTGCGCAACTGGTTGTCGAACTCCGCGCCCAGCTTGGATTCGTCGTCCTCGGAAATCAGCAATGCGCCGGTGGTGCCGAAGAAATCGCACGCGCAACGCGTAAGCAGCACCGCGCACAAAGCCAGGGGCAGATATCGCTTGGCATGGGAAACTTTCATGGTACTCTCCGGACTATGCGGTCTTCGCGCCGCGGGCTTGATACATCTTATGAAATACTGCTGCATGCATCCCGATGGCAACAGGAAACCAGAAGCAATAGGACCAATTCTGCGGGTAGGAGGTCATGTACTGGAAAATTTCCCGGGAAAAGTGGGAAAAGGGCAGATGCGGATTGGACATGAAAATCTTGAACTCCGCGGACATCACCGAAGTGAGGCCGTAAGTGTTCCAAAAGATGAGCATGGTGCGGTACCAGCCCTTTTCCGGCCGGTACCAGATCCACAGGGCCAAAGCGCCCAGGCCGGTCACGATTTCGCTGAAGCCGACCTGCAGGGCGAATTCCTCCGGCGCGTAGCCGCCATAGATCGCGAGCACGAAATGCAGGCCCATCAGGCGCGTTACCTGCCAGAGCAGGATTTCCCGCATCGGCACCGCGGCCACTTTCGGGCTCAGGCGTCCCTTGAAAAGCAGATCGAGGACGAAGAGGACCCAGGGTAATTGCCCCAGCGCGATGAAGAGCGCAGGGCCTTCCCAGTTGAGGAAATCCCACAGGTCCAGCAGGAAGGCAAGATTGAGGAACAGGAACCAGCCGACCAGGGTCCACACCTTGCGGCCGAAATGAGCCGGCATCATGGCGAAGGCGGCGATGCTGAATATGTAGAGGACCAGATCGGGAATCAGCTTGTCCGCGCGATCGATGTCCGACAACCACTCCAACACGCTTCTCCCCGGGCCCGTACCCGTAGTCCACGGGGGTTCCGTATGCGCTGGAAATCTAGCTAAGTTGGGACCGCCTGGGGCCGGCGACAGGTAAGGCTAGAGTTGATCGAGGCTGGACAGCACCAGGGAGCAGGCTTCTTCGACCTGTATTCCCTTGGCCTGCAGGCGTTTGGCTAGGGCCTCGTTCTCGGCCCCGGGATTGAAGATTACGCGCGGGATGCCGCTGGCCAGAATCGCGTCCGCAATGGCGTCGCTCCGCTGGGCGTTCATGTAGACGCTGAGCACGTCGACGCCGGCCGGCAGGTCCTCCACCTTGCGGAATACGGGTAACCCGTCGATGACCGGCAGTGCGGGATTCACTGGGAAAACCTCATGGCCTTTGCCCCTCAGTCGCTTGATGAGCATGTTGCTGTAGCGTTCGGGTTTGTCCGAAGCCCCCAGCACCGCCACCTTGCTCTTTCCTTCCATGGTCCGTTTCTCCCAGCCGATTAAGCTACGAAATCGTGTGGGCGGCGACCTGACTGCCGTTCACGCGGGACGGCCCTCGGGCCGCCCGGTGCTATTTCCCCGCCCGGCGGCTTCCCTTCAGGTAACCGAACAGGCTGCCGGAAATGCCCCCGATGATATGCGCGAACTGGGAAATGTCGTCCTGGGCGAAAGCCTGCACGGCCTCCTTGGCCAGGAACAGGATCACCACCAGCACGAAGGTCAATGGGATCTCCCCTTCCCGGTGGTTGGCGAAGGAGGAGAGCAGGATGAGCATGAAAGCCAGCCCGCTGGCGCCGAGCAGGCCCGTGGAAAGGAACGCGGCGTTGAGAATGCCCGTGACCAGGGCGGTAATCAGCATCATCTTGATCAACGGACCGGAACCGTATTTCTCCTCGACCATGGGGCCAACGAGAAGGATGACCGAGAAGTTGGCGGTGAGATGGGCCCAGTTCTTGTGGCCGAGGGCGTGGGAGACGAGGCGGAAATAGAAGGCGGGCGAAGCGAAATCGAAACCCGGATAGGTGGCGAAGAAGCGCGGCGTGAGGCGGCCGCCGGAAAGGTTGTCCGCGGCCATGATCACGCACGCGGCCAGCGCGAACGTGAGGATGACCGGCGAATTATACGACGGTTTTAGAGGAAACCTGGATTTACCCATCCGCGGACGGTCCCGGGATCAGGTCCGGCCGTGGATCAGCTGGTAGGACAGGATGCCGTGGGCCACGCCCACGTTGAGCGATTCCACCTTGTTCTTCAGGGGGATCTTCACCACCGCATCGGCCATGTCCAGGTAGGTCGCTCCCGTGCCCGCGCCTTCGTTGCCCATGATCAGGGCCACCTTCTTGCGGAGCTTGGCCTTGTCCAACGTGATGGGCGCATGGGACGAGGTCGCCACGATGGAGAAGCCCTTGAGGCGCAGGAATTCCATCTTCGCGCCCAGGTCTTCGCCGGTCTCGAAAGGCATGCGCAACAACGCGGAAGCGGAGGAGCGCACCACCTTGGGATTGTACGGATCGCAAGTGCCCTTGCCGAACACCACCGCGTCCATGCCCAAGGCGAGCGAGGTGCGCAGGATGGCGCCTACGTTGCCCGGGTCCTGGACCGCGTCCAGCAACGTGACGTAACGCGCAAGGGCGTAGTCGGGGCGCAGGGTGGCGAAGTTGGCGACGGCCAGGATGCCCTGGGGCGCCTCCGTATCGGCCAGGTTCTTGATGTCCTCCATGGACACGGGGATCACCTGGATGCGGTTCTTCTTGATCGCCGTCAGCAGATCCTTGTCGTCGAATTCCGGGGCCAGGAACACGGTCTGGATGATGGCGGGCGAAACGCTGAGCGCGTCCGCGATGTTCTTGGCGCCTTCCAGGAAGAACTGGCTTTCCTTCCAGCGGCCCTTGTCGGTCTTGAGCGGGAGGAAGGGCTTGATCTCGGCCGAGACGGGCTTGTGCGCGCCTGCGACGCGTTCGATCTCGCGCGGGGTATGGTTGCGGGGAGGGAAGGTGCGCGCCGGGGCGGCGTCCCTGGGGCCACGGGTATCACCGCGGTCACCGTAACGTCCGGCTCCAGGTCCTGTCCGGGAGCTTTCTGGACCGCGGCCCTGGGGCCCGTCGGCTCTTGGGGCGAAGGATCGGGGGGCGCGATCGTCGCGTCCGCCCGCGGGGCCTCGACCCTGACCCGCGGTTCCCGGACGTGGTCCCGTGGCGGCCCTGGGGCCGCGGGGCACGTAGCCCTGATCCTTGCCGCGGAAATGGTCGCGCTGGGGAAGCTTTTCCCACCCGCCGCGCGGCCGGTCGCCGCCGGGGCCCCCAGGACCCTTGCGCGAAGGATACTCGCCTTTGCCGCCCGACTTGGGCGCGCCGGGGCCGGCATCCTTGCCGCCATCGCGCGCGGGGCGATCGCTGCCGGGACGCGCGGTGTTGCGCATCTCAAAGCTGCCGCCCTTGCCAATCACCTTGCGGCCCCTGGGCGGTTCGTCCGGGACTTTGGGGGTGGGCTTGGACGCGGATCTGGGCGCCGCGTCGTCCGAGGCGAAGCCCGACAGATCGAAGTCGTCATCGCCGTCGCCGGAGTTGGAATGGGAGTTACGGCGCTCTTCGGAGTCGCCCGGTTTCTTCGGATCCATGGACATGCGGTTACCGCGACTTCGGATTGAGGTTGAGCTGACCCATCAGTTCCACGGCCTTCTTCTGGATGCCTTCGGCGTCCATGCCCAGGATCTTGTGCAGCACCGGGATTTCCCCGTGCGTGACGAATTCGTCCGGCAGGCTGATGTGCTTCAAGGTGACGTCGAAACGTCCCAGGTCGTTGAGGAGCAGCGCGACGGACTGTCCGTAGCCGCCGTGGATGACATTATCCTCGACGGTCAGCACCGCGCGGTGGCGGGCGAACAGCTCCGAGTAGGCCTGCTGATCCAGCGGCTTGACGAAACGCGCGTCGACGATGGTGGGCCGGATGCCGTCCTTGGCCAAAAGTTCCGCGGCCTTCTTGGCCTGCAGCACCATGTTGCCCACGGCCAGGATCAACAGGTCCTCGCCTTCCTGGATGATATGGGGCAATCCGATCTGGACCAGTTGGAACGGCAGCTTCTCGTCCGGCGCGTAGGCGCTGCCGCGCGGATAGCGGAGCGCCACGGGACCGATATTCTCGGCTTTGATGGCGGTGAAAAGCATGTTGCGCAATTCCTTCTCGTCCGAAGGGGCCATGATCACCATGCCCGGGATCATGGTCAGGTAGCTGAGATCCATGGCGCCGTGATGGGTTGGTCCGTCCAGGCCCACGAGGCCGGCGCGGTCGATGGCGAAAATCACGTTGAGTTCCTGGATGGCCACGTCATGGACGATCTGGTCGATGGCGCGCTGCAGGAAGGTGGAATAGATGGCGACCACGGGCTTCATGCCTTCGCAGGCCATGCCCGCGGCGAAGGTCACCGCATACTGTTCCGCGATGCCCACGTCATACACGCGGGAGGGCATTTCCCTGGCCATGATGTTGACGCCGCAGCCTTCCGGCATGGCGCCGGTGATGGCGATGACGCGCGCATCCTGCTTGGCGATTTCCAACAGGGCGTCGCCGAACACCTGGGTCAGGCCCGGGGTTTTGGCCGGCGCGGCCTTGGGTTTGCCGGACTCGATGTCGAACGGGTTCGACGCATGCCACTTGATGGCGTCCGCTTCCGACTTGTCCCAGCCGAATCCCTTGGTCGTGACCAGATGGATCAGGTTCGGTCCCGGGCGCTTCTTCACGGCCTCGAGGATCTCGATGACTTCTTCCAGGTTGTGGCCGTCCACGGGGCCGAAATAACGGATGCCGAGATCTTCGAAGAAGCCGCCGGGCAGGAAGATCTTCTTCAGGCCTTCGTCCACCTTGCTGGCCAGCTTCTGCAGATCCTTACCGCGCGGCAGGCGCCCGGTCAGATCCCAGACCTCGTCCTTGAGCTTGTTGTAGGTGGGATTGGAGATGATGCGGTTGAGATACTTGGAGATGCCGCCCAGGTTCTTGGCGATGGACATCTTGTTGTCGTTGAGAATGAAGGTGATCTTCTCTTCGATCTCCCCGGCGTTGTTCAACGCCTCGTAGACCATGCCGCCGGTCATGGCGCCGTCGCCGATCACGGCCACCACGTCGAAGTCCAGGCCCTGCTGGGTGCGCGCCGCCGCCATGCCCAACGCCGCCGAAAGCGACGTGGACGCGTGGCCCGCGCCGAAGGTGTCGTACTCGCTCTCTTCGCGCTTGAGGAAGCCGGAGAGGCCGCCGAACTGCTTGAGGGTATGGAATTCCTTGTAGCGTCCCGTGACCAGCTTGTGGGGATAGGCCTGATGGCCCGTGTCCCAGACGATCTTGTCCTTGGGAGTGTTGTAGACCTTGTGCAGGGCGAGGGTGAGTTCCACGGTGCCGAGGCTGGAGGCGAGATGGCCGCCTTTGTTCGCGACCTGCTTCACGATGGTTTCGCGGATCTCGGCGGCGAGCTGCTTCAGTTGGTCGATGGACAGTCCGCGCAAGTCCGCGGGCGAATGGATGTTTTCCAGCATTATCGATTGGCCTCTGAGAGGTGAAACGTGGGACGTAGGTCGTTAAAACCAGGCGCTCAATGCACCCGGGTGATGATGTAATCGGCGATGACTTCCAGGATGCCGCTTTGGATGGGCAGCTTCCGGAGTTCCAGCTTGGCTTCCTCGATCAATTGCCGGGCCATATCCTTGGACGCGGGGATGCCCACGACGGCGGGATAGGTGGCCTTGCCTTTGGCGAGATCGGAACCGGCATCTTTACCGAGAGCTTCCGTGGTCTGCTCCAAGTCCAGCACATCGTCGACGATCTGGAAAGCGAGGCCGATCTTGTTTCCGAAGGCGCCGAGCCCGGCGATGACGTCGTCATCGGCGCCGGCGAGCTGCGCGCCCAGGACCAGGGACGCCTCGATGAGGGCCGCGGTCTTATGGTTGTGGATGTAGTTGACGATGTCGAGGCCCACCTGCTTGCCCTCGCTCTGGATGTCGACCACCTGGCCGCCGAGCATGCCCTTGGTGCCGAGCGCGCGCGCGAGGGTGGCGATGCATTCCGGACGGCCGGTCTTGGCCAGGAGTTCGAACGCGTAGACCAGAAGCGAATCGCCCGCCAGTATCGCGATGGCTTCTCCGAACACCTTGTGGTTGGTCGGTCGGCCGCGGCGGAAATCGTCGTTGTCCATGCAGGGCAGATCGTCATGAATGAGCGAGAAGGTATGCGTCATTTCCAGGGCGCAGGCGGCCAAGAGGACGGAATCCCCTACCCCATGGCAGGCTTCGAACGAGGCCAGGGCCAGGGCGGGACGCAGGCGCTTGCCGCCGGCAAAAGTGGAATAACGGACGGCCTTGTGCAAATCGGCCGGAGCTTCGCTTTCCGCGGGGAGGTGTTTTTCCAGTGCGGCATTCACGCGCACGGAAGCCTGCTTAAGGTAATCCTCCACCGTGACCGCGATTTGGTTTTTTGGGGCTGACATGCTTCCTTGGACCCGCCTACGGGACCCTCGCAACCAAATGGTTCCTAAAGGTACCGGAAATAGTATACGAACGCCTGAAAAAAGGCCCCTGGAAAGATACAAAAAAAGCCCGGTTTTCCAGGAGATTCAAATGGAATGGGGCGAAGAGCGAGGCCGCGCGACGGCTTCGGAACCGCTCTGGGACGCTGGAAAGGCGGCTTCCGCGCTTGCGTGGCTTGAGCCGAATGCCCTTGGCGCAACGGTGTCGCGTAGCTTGGCCTTTGGTAGACAGGTCGCGCGAAATGTCCGACAGGCCTAGCGGGCCAGGCTCATCACCGCTCCGCGGATTCTGCGGACGAAGTTTCTGCGGCCGCAGCCTCTGCGGCTTGGACCGTATTGGTCAGCAGCATCGCAATCGTCATAGGCCCCACCCCGCCCGGCACGGGCGAAATGTAGCCGGCCTTCTTGGACACGGACTCGAAGTGAACGTCCCCGACCATCCGGAATCCGGACTTGGTCGTATCGCTCTTGATCCGGTTGATGCCCACGTCCACCACCACGCAACCCTCTTTGACCATGTCCCCGGTGATGAACTCGGCCTTGCCCGCCGCGGCGATGATGAAGTCCGCCTGGCGCGTATGGTAGGCGATGTCCGGGGTGCCGGTATGGCATACCGTCACGGTGGCGTTGGCGAACGCTTCTTTCTGGATGAGGATGTTGGCGATGGGCTTGCCCACGATGTTGGAGCGGCCGACCACCACCACGTGCTTGCCTTCCGGTGAAAGATTGTACGCCTTGAGCAGCACCTGTACGCCCCAGGGAGTGCAGGGCTTGAACCCAGGACGGCCCAGCATTAGATTGCCCAGGCTGATGGGATGGAACCCGTCCACGTCCTTCGCGGCCGAGATCAGGTTGAGCAACTTGTCGGCGGGCAGATGCGCGGGCAAAGGCAATTGCAGCAGGATGCCGTGCACGGATGGATCATTATTCTGTTTGATGAGATGTGCGGTGAGTTCCTTTTCGGAAATGGTGGCGGGCAGACGATGCGTCCACGCATCGATGCCGACCTCTTTGGCCGCCGCATCCTTGGCGCCCACATAGACCTTGGACGCGGGATCCTCTCCCACCAAGGTCACGGAAAGGCCCGGACGCACGCCCTTGGCGGCGAGTTGCGCCACGCGGATCTTCAGTTCGCCACGGATGTTTTCAGCGGTCTTTTTTCCATCGAGGAGGTTTGCCATGGGAGGGAAAAGTAGCAATCGGGGAGTGGGCGCAAATAGAAACTCCGTCGACTTATGGCTCATTATCTCGGACCTTGTGATCAAAGGATTAACCCACCCCGTCCAGTTCGTGCTTCCCCTCCCACTCCGGCCAGGGGCCGAGGCTTGGGGGCATGCGCTTGCAGTCCGGAAATGAAGTTTTGTTGATCTAGGTTTGTAAGGCCGAGACGCATGAAGCGTGCGACGGAGTTCTTTTTCCCCTTGTTTAGTCCAGTGCTTTGTCTAGTCCAGTGCCTTATCGAGGGTCGCGTTCAACGAGCGCGCCTTCTCTTGTAGTTGATGATGCTGCTTCTCATTTTCCTCTACCTTGGCCCGGAGTTCAAACAGTTCCCCGGCCAGGTTCATGGCCGCCAAGACGGTGACGCGGAACTTGTCCACGTTGATGCCACCCTTGCCCATTTCCCTGATTTTAAAATCCAAATATCCCGCCACGCGTTCAATGGTCTGGGGACTCTGATCGGATTTCACTTGGAAGCTTTCGCCGCAGATATTGACCTTGTAGGATTGTTCCATTGATGCCATGGACGACGAGGCCTCCGCAGCCCGGCCATCAGCGATGGGCGGGTTTTTTTAATATACCATCGGGCCGGCCGGGGGCGCCAGCGTATCTCCGCGACCCCCGCGGTTTTCCTCCCGAAATTGCGGCCGGAATCCGACCGTTTTACGGGTTGAAGGCGGCTAGAGCCGGTTTCAGGCCAGGGCGGTATCCAAACGTCCGACCAAGTCCCGGATCCGTTCACCGACCAGATTGATATTGTCGGATTTGCTGTTGATATCGCTCCGTAATACGGCCAATTCCTCGTCCTTCTCCGCCAGGAGTTTTTCGAGGTTGCCCGCCCGTTCCAGGGTCTTGTGCAATTCCGACTGGAGTTGCTCTCGCTCCCGCTTCAAACCGTCGATGGTGGAAACGGCATTCTCGACCTTGGTCGCGAGGGCGTCGAATTGACTGAAGTCCATTGTTTCTCCTGTTGAGCTGTCCGCGGCCGGCCCCGTTCTTGAAGCCGATTCGCGTGCGGAGCCAGGCTCCGCGTGAAAAAACTAAACTCCCCGAAGGGCCCTGTCACTCACTTAAAGACGATTCCGGAATCCTTGGCCAGATCCTGGTTGAGCTTCTCCTGCGCCTTGTTCACTTCTTCATCCGTAAGTGTCTTCTCCGCATGGCGATAGATGAAACTGTAATGCAACGCCTTCTTCCCGGCCGGCACCCCGGTGCCCCGGTAGACGCTGTTGAGGCGGGCTTCCTGGAGGATCGGGATCCGGCTGATGGGCATTTTTCCCAATATCTCCGCATGGGTGCGGGACTCGTCCACCAGCAGGTTCAGGTCCCGGCTCACGGCTGAGAAATGCCCGAAGGCCTGGAACTTGCGATCCCGCGGAACCGCCGCCAGCAGGCCTGAAAGCGAGATCTCGGCGACCAGCACCGGCCCCTTCAGATCGAATCCGCCCAGCACCCGGGGATGCAATACCCCGAAGGTTCCGATGCGCGCCTGCTTCTGCCATCCGGATCCGCGGCGTTCGCCCCGGAGAACTTCGGTGCCGGTATTGCCCGCTGCGCCTGAAAGAGGCGGAGCCAGATCGGCCAGAATGCTTCCGGACTCGACCGGATGCAGGTATGCTTCCGTTCCCGGAAAGCCGAATTGGAATTTGATCTCCGTCGCGATCAGAAGATTTTCCAGGATGCCCTTGAGATGATGGAACTCGACGGGACCGGCGACGGCCGCATCCCCGCTCCACGGACGGCGATCGGACCACTCGCCCGCGAGCACCAGATAGACCATCTCCTCTTCCAGGATTCCCGGCAGACGATCGCTGCGTTCTTGGGGGCGATGGTAGAAGCACTTGGCCACCTCGAACAGGCGGATGTTCTTCTCCTGGTTGTTCTGGTTGTAGGCCGCGGCGTTGAGCAGCGCGGGCAAGGTGGTGGTGGGTAGGATTTCCCACTCTTCGCTCAGGGGATTGCGCAAAGGCACGTAGACGCCGCGCGGATCCGCCGGAGCGAGGCCCAGCTTGGCCAAGGCCTTGCGCGAGGAGAAGCGCAGGTTCAGGGTTTCGTTCAGGCCCGCGTCGCGCAGATGATGCTTGAGCTTGCGCGACAGGCTCTCCGCAGGCGGCAAAGCCTGATAGCCCAACGGCAAGGACGGCAGGATGACGGGGATGGTATTGTAGTCACCCAGGCGCGCGATCTCCTCGATGAGATCCACCTCGCGTTCCAGTTCGCCGCGGAAACCGGGGATGGCGAAACCGATGGCCTCTTCCCCATGCACCGTGGTCCAAGCTTGACGGTTGAGGCCGATGGCTTCCAGGCGGCGGATGCATTCATCCGCGCCCAGGGTCATGCCCAACAGCTTTTCCGCGCGCGCAGGACGCAACGCCACGATGCGCGGATCGATCTGGTGCGCAGGGGCGGTCTTCTCGAGGCGGCCCTTGGCCACGCGCGCGGGCTTGCCTTCGCCGCCGCACCATTTGGCGATCAGGGCTGCCAGGTAATCGCTCACCGCGCCCGTGTGCAGGGGATCCACCCCGCGTTCGAAGCGGTAGGAGGAATCGCTGGAAAGCCCATGCCGGCGGCCCTGGCGGCGCACCGTGGAGGGATTGAAGTAGGCCACTTCCAGGAAGATGTCCGTGGTATCGGGACCCACTTCCGAGTCCTTGCCGCCCATCACCCCGGCCAGGACCATGGGGCCCTCCGCGTCCGCGATGAGCATGTCCTCGGCGGTAATCTTGCGTTCGATTCCGTCCAGGGTCGTGAGCTTTTCGCCGCCCGCTGCTTCAGCGGCCGCTGCGTCTACGGCCCGGCCCTTACGGATGATCACCTTCCGGCCCCTGATCCTATTGAGGTCGAAGGCGTGCGAAGGCTGGCCCAGTTCCAGCAAGACGAAGTTGGTCAGATCGACCACGTTGTTGATGCTGCGCTTGCCAATGGACTTCAAGGCCTTGACCAGCCAATCCGGGCTGGGACCGACCTTGACGCCTTCGATGACCCGGCCGACGTACTTGGTGCAACCCGCGGCGTCTTCCAATTCGATTTGCACCAGCTCGTGGATGTCGGCGCCGGCTTCGTGCAGTTCTTCCGTGGGGTAACGCAGGGGTTTCCCCAGCTTGGCCGCGATCTCGCGGGCCACGCCCACATGGTTGAGCGCGTCGGGACGGTTGGGGGTGATGTTCAGTTCAAAAACCACGTCTCCCAGCCCCGGGATGCGGTCCATGGGCAGGCCGACCGGTACGGAAGGGTCGAGCACCAGGATGCCGTCATGGCTTTCGCCCAGGCCCACTTCGTCCTCGGCGCAGATCATGCCGTGGGATTCCTGGCCGCGCAGCTTGGCCTTCTTGATCTTGAGGCCGGGCTCTCCGTTTTTCCCGGGCAGTTCCGCCCCGACCTTGGCGAGCAGCACCTTCTGGCCCTTGGCCACATTGGGCGCGCCGCAGACCACGGGATAGGTCTCGCTCCCGTCCGTCACCTTGCATACGCTCAGCTTGTCCGCTTCGGGATGGCGCTCGCATTCCAATACTTCGGCGGAGACCACGCCGGGCAGGCCGCCCACGATGCGCATGCCTTCCACTTCCAGGCCCAGGGAGGTGAGGGCCTGGGACAACGCCTGCGGATCATCGTCCGCGCGGCCGTGGGTCGAGCCGGAGAGGTCCACGTACTTCCTGATCCAATTGAGACTGACTTCCATGATTTCCTTAGACCGATTGGTCGATCGCGTTATGACCCAGGGAGGCGGCCGCGAATGCTCCGCCGTTTGCCCCTGCCGCCCGGCTTGCTTAGAACTGTTTCAAGAACCTGTTGTCGTTGCGGGTCAGATGGCTGATGTCCGGTATCCCGTACTTGAGCATGGTGATGCGGTCGATGCCGAAGCCGAAGGCGAAACCGGTGTACTTCTCCGGATCCCATCCCACCTTGCCGAACACGTTCGGGTCCACGCTGCCGCAGCCGCCGATTTCGATCCAGCCCGTGGTCTTGCAGGTACGGCAGGGCTGCGGCGGATTGTTGCCGACGGGCGCGAGCGTCCCCGTACCTTTGCAGAAATAACATGAAACATCCATCTCCGCCGAAGGTTCGGTGAAGGGGAAGAAGCTGGGGCGGAAACGCATGGTGGTCTCGGCGCCGAACATGTGGCGGGCCCAGAGGAACAAAGTGCCTTTGAGGTTGGCGAAGGAAATGTCCTTGTCGACCACGAGGCATTCCACCTGCTGGAACATGGGGGAATGGGTGGCGTCGTTGTCGACGCGGTAGACGAAGCCCGGCGCGATGATGCGGATGGGGGGGTCGCGATGCGTCTCCATGTAATGCACCTGGACGTTGGAGGTATGCGTGCGCAGCACCACCTTGTCGTCCACGTAGAAGGTATCATGCATGTCACGGGAGGGATGGTCGGGCGGGATGTTGAGGGCCTCGAAGTTGTACCAGTCGTTGTCGACCTCGGGGGCCACGGCCATCTCGAAGCCCAGGCCCTGGAAGAAGGAGATGATCTCTTCGCGCACTTGGGACATGGGATGCAGGGATCCGATCGGCTGGCGGTAGCCGGGCAAGGTCGCGTCCAGGCTGGAGCCGGAAAGGCTGCTGGCGATTTCCGCTTCCTGGATTTTGGCCTGCAGAGAAGTGAACTTCGCTTCGGCGTAGTCGCGCAATTCGTTGACGAGCTTGCCGAATTCGGGGCGCTGCTCGGGAGGCAAGGTGCCCATGGACCGGAGCAGACCGGAGATGTCGCCCTTTTTGCCGGTGTATTTGACCTTGAGGTCTTCGAAGCGTTTGCTCAGGGCCTTATTGCCCTCGGCTTCGCCCTCTCCGGGGCCACCCGCGACAAGGGTTTCCAGGGATTGCATGTCCCCGTCCAGGCGGACGCGGATTTCTTCGATGGGCTGCATAGGTTGGGAATACTCCAGGCTGAACAGGCTGTAAATATAGCTAACGGCGCGCGGCCTGCCTCTAGACTGGGCCCGGGGGCCGACCGAAAGGGCCGCGGCGCCATGATGCGGCCGTCGGCAGGGTCGCGGGGGGAAACTACAAGGAAGCCTGGGAGGCCACTGCGGTATGGCCGAAGATTTCATCCAGGTAGCGGACGCCTTCGGAGTCCTTGAGCCAGCCTTCCAACTGATGCGCCATTTCCTCCTGGGCCACTTCGGACAGCGACCAGCCCAACGGCAGCGGGGCCTGGGTCTCGTTGAGGGTGGCCTCGATGACCTTGGCCTTGGGGCCCGCTCCGCTCTGGAGATAGGCCACCCGGGCCATCTGGATGCGGATGGCGTCCAGGGAGAAATCGCCGCGGGCGCCGCGAGTGTTGAGCAAGGTGGTCAAAGGCACGCTGGTTTCCTTCAGCACCAGTTGGGGCTTTGGCACTGGGCCCGTGGACAGTTCAATACGGTTCTTGGGCAGGCGCTCCCGGAAGCGGATGACCAGCAGGATGGGGACGATGTCCACGGTGTCCTTGGCGCGGCGCCAGCGGTAACCGGCGGTGTCGAGCAGGCGGCGCGAGGCGTTGAGGATCTCACCCGCGGTGGCGGATCCGGAATTCTCGAAATAGGCGCCGTCCACCACATGCCCGGCGATGCGGTGGTCCTTGATCAAGGTGCCCGCGGGCGAAACGTAGGTGAAGCGCGCGCTCACATGGGCGGCGGTGGAAAGGCGCATGGGATGATCGGAGAGATCGAAAACGTTGCGCGCCGCGGAGACTTCCTCCCGTCCCAGCTGGATGGGAGTGCTGATCAGACGATACCCGTTCTCGGCCCAGGTGCCGTTGAGGAAGAGGGCGGGCACGCGCCAGGCGGGTCCGGGACCACGGTAGAGGGAATCGAAGGGCGCGGCGAAGTAATCGGACGTCTTGAAGGTCGCCTTCCAGCTGCGTTCCCAGGCCTGCTCCAAGGCCGCGCCGCGATCGAAGAAGGAAACCGGGAAGGGCAGGAAGCGCTGCACCAGATCCGGGAACAGGAAATAGGCCAAGGTGGGCGACAGGAAATCCCGGCCCAGCACGCTGCGCGAGCAGGAGAGATAGGTGTTCTTGACGGAGCCGTCGTAGTCCTTGCACTCGGGCACGTCCGCGCCGGGAGCGAGGCCGATGCGGTGGGCCACCTGCGCGGCGAACACGGCGGATCCCACGCTGCCGCCGGACACGCCGCTCAGGCCGGCCACGCCGGAAGCGAAGCAGGGATAGCGATCCTGCAAGGCGGACAATACCGAGGCCGTCCAGTAAGCGGCGCGGACGCCGCCGCCTTCCGCGGCCACCAGGATCATCGGCTGGGGTTTGCCTGCCATCTCCGGA